>Ga0123342_1006241_pt1 | contig 16655 bp, 3 predicted proteins | sample Turbeawhitnodule_FD_89960 | JGI IMG/M metagenome (GOLD analysis project Ga0123342, IMG submission 89960) | Root nodule microbial communities of legume samples collected from Mexico - Turtle bean Mexico white nodule | ecosystem: Host-associated > Plants > Roots > Nodule | place: Mexico: Nepantla... | reverse complement strand
ATATATATATATATATATATATATATATATATATATATATATATATATATATATATATATATTTATTATTTATTTTAGATCTCTTTTGAATAAAATTATATTTATATTCTCTTTAATTTTTAAATAAATATTCACTGTATTTTTAGTAAATGATATTTACCAAAGTACACCACTTCCCTTTTATTTAAAAATAATATATAAAATATTAATAATTAAAGTTAAAAAAAATTATAAATAAAATAAGAGAAGTGAGTACCATGTTATTATAAAACCATAGAAAAAATGAATGTGATTTAATAAAAGCAAGAGGAAACCAAATGCTTATTTAAAAACTATAAAGATATAAATATTATTTTACTAAAAAAATATAAAAGATATATATTTATTTTAAAATTAAAGAAAATATATGATGTTTAATATAAGAAGATGGTAATATCAAAAAATACTTATTACACGTAAATAAAAGGTACACAATAAAAGCTGGGAAATAAGAATTTTAGCTTCCGTATTTATAATTTATCTCCCATATTCTTAATAACTGTATAATACGTTGACTATAATTTTTTTCATTAAACATCAGCAAAAAATTCAGTAATATATTCACAAGTTGACTTGAAAAGATAAATTTTAACCTTATATCCAAAAATATATATCAATATACTTCTCTGATTTAAAATAAAAATATAAAAGAAAATATCGCCTATCACACAGTTTAATGAAATTTAAGGATATATCAAAAATCATAATATTTCAATGAGTTTACATGTTTTTTAATAAAAGATATATTTCATAAAAAGGTGCATAGATATATTTTGTTTAAATTTAATAATTTATAATTATATATAAATTATCTTAACATTTCGAAATAATTTAAACATAACTTATTTAAATTTATAGATAAATTATAATTCTTATAAGTTATTCTATAAATTTGATTTAATTTTTTTGGTAAATCACAATGAATTGTTTTTAATTTAATAATTTATTATTAAACTTATAGTAAGAATGAGATCTTACAAATGATAAAAACAATTTGCTACAAATTAAAAAAAAAATATCACAACTCTCTACGTGAGACTTGTAACACACCCTTACTTATTTTTTTTTTTATATATAAAAGATATATGGTAGTAATACCTTTAACATAGAATTATTACATATAACATGTGTATCATTCCTCCATAATAACTTTTATATAATTTTTCATTATATATTTTAAGTACAATTACAACAAGTTTCACTTAAATGATAAATAAAGGATAAAGTATAAGATAACTTTACACTTATTTCATACAAAAAGTATTCAATACACAACTCAAAACTTCTTTTAGTTCATCAACTCGTTTCAACACATAAATATATAAAATGATATTTTTTTTATAATATTCATTGATGCTTTTGAAAGACTTATATTAAGTATGTTTTATTATATATTATAACACATAAATATATAAAATGATATTTTTTTTTATAATATTCATTGATGTCTTTTAAAGAGTTATATTAAGTATGTTTTATTATATATTATTAATATTTGACCAAATTCAAGTTTTTATTATCTGGATATTGACATGCATTCCATAAATGATCATGAACTTCTTAAGCTTATACATGCATACTTACACATCTAACTTTGAATACAACTTAAATTTAACTCATTTACAATAAATAATAAAATATAGTTTTTGTTACCTCTAAAGGACTTGCACTCCAAATAATAATCAGGAAGAGTTAAAAAAAAATCTAGAGACTAAAAGAAACAATCAAATATAACCAACCTTCAATCTAAGACTAAACTAGTTAAGAGAAAATCAGAATTGAGCTTGAATATTAATAGAAAAAGAAAATTGAAAGATTTTTAGGATAAAGAAAAATAGAAGAAAAGCTTATTGAGTCAAGGCCTAATTTGTTTTAGAGTACTTTTATTCTTGATTCTACATTCTTGAGAAGATTTGCAATACATTCTTCTAATATACTATTAATTAAAATTTAATAAAAGCAACCAATTATAAATTTTCATTTTTATTTGATAAATTTCACTCATTTTTGCAAATTTTAACTAATAATAAAATACATATGTAGAAACATATTAACATTAATGGCACACCTAATTCTTATATGATAAATTTAAATACTTGTTTTCCATTTATATTATTATCCTGTCTCTTAAATCACTTTTTATATTTTCTTTTTCTTCATGTTTTAGTTACTTTTGTAAAATTTCATAATTTCTTTAAGATTAAAATTAGTATTATTATGATGTGTTAGTATATTTGAATTCAAACCACATTCTAATTTATTTTAAATATTTTAAAATCTTAATGAAAATGCATTAAATTTTGTCATTACAAGTATATGCTATTAATTTCAATCATATTTTTAATTTTATTTTAAATTATAAAAAAAAGGACTTTCTCTTAAACACTTATTATTATAATTATATTATTTTCTTCAAGTTTGAATAAGTTTAAATGCTTTTATACTTTTTCAATATTATCAGTTTTTTAGAAATAAAAAAAAGGTTTATTTATATATATATATATATATATATATATATATATATTCTATACTGCAGATAATGTATTTATTAATTTTTGCAAAAAATATCTATTACTGAAATTTGTCTACATTATATTTTTTATATATAATATTTTATATAAAAAAAAAAAAAAATTTTATTTATATATATATATATATATATATATATATATATATTCCATACTGCAGATAATGTATTCATTAATTTTTGCAAAAAATATCTATTACTGAAATTTGTCTACAGTAAATTCTTTAAATATAAGAATAAAGACAAAATAATTAAGATATTTATGCATTAAACTATACAAGTCATTCATAACACAATATTAACAGAAATTTGTTTTATGAAAAAAAAGATTAATAAATCCTATGAACGTAGGGACATAATATATGAAATGGTGAGACATAAGAAATTGAGCTTGCGTATTTATAGTTCCCTCCCCCACTTGTTAAGTGTTAAAAACTATATATAATAACTTAACTTGGAAATTCTTATTAAACATCAACAACAGGTAAATAAAATTATATAAGCTTACTTGTAAATTTAATCTGTATATATGTATCTTCTGTCTAAAATAAATTATATTTGGTTAATATACGATTTATTGAAATTTAATGATGTACATAACATTTATAAAAGGAGAGATATGAAAAAGAAAAACACGAGGATGGATAAGAGTGATTCAAAATTAAACATTGATTATTACTTGGTTCAAGAAAAATTAGTTTTATATATATATATATATATATATATATATATATATTATAATAAAAATAATAATTTAATCATATCTCTCTCTTTTAATTATATATTTATATATATATATAAACGTATATAATAGTTATATTAAATGAAAATATTTTTGTGTAATTCTTCAATAATAACAGGATTTTTAATATATTTGTTTTTGATAGGTGTTTTTATTTTTTAATTTTATATCTCTTTCAATTTATTTCTAAGTGTTATAGAAAGAATAAACATGTTTTTTAATATTTTAAAAAAATAACTATTCACTTTATTATAATTTTTAAAAAGGCATGTAGAAAGTATTATATATTTCAAAATATAATTTAAATACACAAATTACATCAAATACATATAAATATTTACAAAAGAAAAAACAAGATTTATTTTTCGTTCTAATAAAGAAGAGGGAAAAGGAATGAAAGAAGATTCATAAGAAGAACAAAGATGAAGAGAAAACTAAAGCACTTAAATGAAAAAGGTTGACACTTGAAAAGTTTTTTAACGTTTGGATTTGCTAACGCTCAGACTTGGAGCAAGTAGAAGTAGATGGAAATATAAAAAAGTTCGAAATGGACTCCTAATTATAGATTTTTTAAAACGAAGGAACGAAATGTTGTCTTTTTTGACATTGTTAGATTCGTTTAAATCAAAGGGAGCACAACGTTCAAACTCGAATGGACATGGTCTGATAGACAATTGGATCTCTTCAATCAAAAAGTGCAAAACTCAAACGGCGCGTTGAGTGACGCATATCCTATCTCTGACACAACATTTAATGCATCAAAGTCACTTCATACCTTGAAGTGCTCAACAGTTACATTTAGACTCTTCTGAAATAAGCTTCATCAAGTTTGGGGGCAAGTATATCGATCGAGGTCGAGTGAGCCGTGTCACTTGGTCTCAATTAACCAACCGACCGGGTGATCAACTACATTAAAGAACAAATTGACAATAAATGACAAGTAAGGAAACATCCTATAAACTCGAGGAACACCTCCGCCAAATCCAAGTGACACCCCGAAAAATCAGCTAACACTGATTCACTAAAGATAGGCTCCAGATATGCCTTCCTACAAATTCGGGTGACACCCTGAGAAATCAACTAACACTGATTTATTGAAGATATGCTTCAGATGTACTTTCCTACAAATCTGGGTGACACCCTGAGAAATCAGCTAACACTGATTTATTGAAGATATGCGCCAGATATGACCTATCAATCAAATAACCCATTGTCAAACACGGTAAATAAGGAGTAAGGTACACTTTTATCAGTTTTACATCATACACTTTCAATACAAAGTACGTATTAGATTGTGGGATGGGAGAACCTTATGCAGGTTTACTCCCCACTGACCGCTAAAGAGTTGAAGTCTGAAGGAGTGGAAGAACTGAAGAACTGAAGTACAAGGAAGCACGACTGAAGACACAAGTATTAGGAGAGCAACCGACACCAACAACCATTATTACAACCAAACTTAGGTACTATTTAGGCTCACTTTGTCTATACAAGTACATTAACTAAAAAATAATGCAATCGAACAAATTAAAACAAAAATTGAAAAAATAAATATAAAAGATGATGGAAAAATAGTATAACTCTACATTAATAATTATTTCTCTATTAATTTGGATTACTATTTCCACATTTAGGAGAAAGAAGAGAAAATTATAAGCAATGAAAGAAAGATGACAATGAAATGATAAAGCAAGTGGGGGAAAAATAATAGTTGACTATTAGTGTATTTGTATCCATTAGATAACTTATTATTGAATCTAAGTGTAACGAAGCACACATTCTTGACCACGTAGCTCCAAATAGGTACCAAATGAGAAGGAGCTACACAATAGGAACAAAATTCCTTAAAGGAGTGAAATGGTCCAATTCAATTAACACCAAAACCTTAATTACCATCTTTTACTATACCAATTTCCATTTTTTAAATATGTATAACACTCTCATCCTATCTCTTCTCCAAATTCAAGTTCTCAGTCAACTATTCCAACTGTTTATTTTTTGTAGTTTCAAATATCATTTTACATATTTTATTTATTTATAAAATAGTAACAATAAAAAGATAGTATGACTCTAGGGTTGGTACACAACAAAGACTCATTTATTCCTTCTTTCCACTATTTTTTTTCCCTAAATAATAATCTTGAATAGTTTTATTTTCACATATATAAAACAATAAAAAATAATTTAGAAGCAACAGAAAAAGATGAAATAGTATAAGAATAAATATAATAACACCACTCTCTTATATTCCCAAATTTTAAAGTTTTTTATTTTCACTTTTCATATTTAGAGAAGTATATACAGTTTCCAATGTTGTTAATATGAACAGTTTCATATTAACTCCTTATCACCATTGTTGTGCTTGTCTTTCAAACCTAGCTACTGAACTCAAATTGTATAGATCATAATTATAAGTACCACTTGACACTATTTATTGAATAGAATAAATTATTCCAATCTTCTTTAATTTTACACTTCTCACACTAAACCTCTCAATTTTTTAAATTTGCCCAAAATCTCTCTTATTTTATAAATATTTTACACATTATTTTTGTATAAAAGCAATTTCACAATAAAGAAGCATATTATAAATTTTTAAAAAAGATTAAAAAAAATGTAATCAGGTATAAAAAATAGTAAATAGTCATTAAAAAAGAGAGAGATGATATACAAATATAAATTAATGTACATCCAATTTAAAAAATAATAAAAGAAGTCGTGTTTATTCAAAGGAGTCTAACAATTTATTAAATGTTTGTTCAATTCCATTAATTATTTGCAAACCATTTGAAGTTTAACAACATTTAGGTTTAAAAGGTGTTTAATATTGGTTCTGGTCATCCATTCCAAATTTAATTAAACATATTAACATTATATATTATATGAACAAACAAATTATTAATAAAATTCAACTTTAAAATTAAAAATAATTAATTATTATATTGATATATACTATTTTAAAAATTAAAAAATTATTAATATATAAATTAATTAGTATCTAATTAAATACTAATTTAAAAATATTTTATTAATAAAAAATAATTTAAATATCATAATTTTTTTAATTTTTTTAAATAATATTTAATTTAATTAATATAACAAATAGTTATTTTTTATCATTAAAAATAGTTTTTATTTTTTTTTAATAAAATATATTATATATTTTCAACATATTTTTTTATACGTTATCCGTCCACTTGTGTCTAAAATTATATATTTATAACGGATGGTATTCTATTACAATAAAAATAAAGAAATTTATTAAATTATTAATAAGATTCAACGAACTAATATTTCAAAAAATATTTTTAAGAAATAAATAATAAAACATTAACTCACATGATTTAGTATTTATTGATTTTTTCTTAAATTCTTTTTAAATAATCCCTATTTATTCTTTACTACTAATTAATAATCTTTTACTTTTTATTAACTTTATGTTAACTTGATTTTTTATCATTTAAATATTGATTTTTTCATTTTTAATATTGCAAAAACTATTAATTATATATATTTTATATAAAATATAAAGAGTTTGTATAATGTTTAAGAATAAGAAAAAAAATATGGTATTTAGTGAAAATCTATTATAAGAATAATTTTGTGTATGTATTCTAAATAAAATAGTTTTTTTTAATAAAAAAAAATAGATGAGAAGTTAGAGTAATTTATTTTGATAAATCATGATAATAATATTATGATAGTTTAAGTGAAATTGAAATAGAATTTGAGATGAAGAGGTTTTAAATTTTGTAATGGAAAAAAATAGAGATGGGAGACTTCACAAAAGTGGTCAACCATTTTTGAGTAAATGGTAACCATAAAAAAAAATGTAACAAATATAGTGATGCAATATTTTATATAAAAAAATAATAATATGTAACATCCAAACGATAAGTTCCATTCTGAGTGCTTCATAACATTATTATTCATATAAATCTTATCTCTCTTCCTACTAATATCAATTCATTTTTCTATGCATTCTAAATTTTATCATATGATTCAAATGTAGTTGTCCTTAAGTGGGAAATACTGAGTCCTAAACATATTCAAAACAAAAATAATAATAAACCCGACGACACTTTCCTTTTTATAAATATTATTTTACTCAAAATTTTGTAACATCTTAATTATGCAAATATATATATATATATATATATATATATATATTTGTCCCAATATAATTAAATTAATTATTAAAATTATATTTATCACTCCTAAATAATTTCTGTTTATGCATACTTTTTATAAGTTTTTTCTCTCTCTCTCTCTATTGAAAAATTTGAAATTTCAAGATATTATATAAAACAACTGGATGGAAAATTGTACATGTAGTTATATACACGTATATAAATCTTGAAATATATATTTTTTCTTTAATTAGAATTGTGGTAATTCTAACATAAAATTATGTAATTTTAATACATATAATAATTATTTTATGTTCAAAATATATAAAGTAGTTTTTATTTTATTTTTTATTTTAGTGTAATAGACAAATAGACTCATTCAGATGTGGTTATTATAGGATGTATTGGATGAAAGTCAATATTTTTGTTGATATTATTAATTTCTGGACAAAACTAACATATATAACAATATTATTTCTATTTTAGTTTTATGATCTTGTGGTTAGATCTTTATTTCTATTATAATTTTACGTAGAATAATGTTATAATTTGACGTAAAATAAATTTTTTATGTCAAATTTGTTTTAATTGGACTATTAAAAGATGTAAAAAGTCATAACTAATAGATGTAAAAATCTCTTTTACATTACTAAATGTTTTGTCTTAGTAATAATTACCATGTTTGAGTCTCACTCCAACAATCAAAGCAATACATTAATAAAAAATCTCATTTTTAACTTATCTAACATATTTTAATAATCATATTAAAATTAATTTGTATTCAAAATTGTATGTATAAAATAATTCAAGCTAAATATAAATAATCAACACTTAAATTAAGTTAAAAATAACATAAACAAAGTCAACCACACTATATCACCAATAACTCTACAGTTCCAAATTTAGAAAAATATTAATTCAACTTCACAATATTCAACATATAATTACATCTAAATCATCTCCCCAATTACTAGTAGGTTGCTTGGTTCAATATCTAAAAACTTACAAAGTAATATCTAAAAACTTACAAGGTAAGGTAGAAAATAATTTCCAAAACTTAACTTATAAAATCAACAAATGCACTTGTTGAGATAATAGAAACTTCTTATTGCTGAGTTGACTTAGATACATGAAGAATGAAAATCCCAGATATAGAGAGAAGAAGAAAAATAATAATAAAATCAACTCCAAATTAAAAACTTAGAACTTACCTTTATCAATATCATAATTAACCTACCTAACTTATCTAATAGTGAAAAAGATGAACAATTAATCAATCAAAAGTATAAAAAGTTCAGGAATTTAAAGAGATAAAACTTATAATAAATAAATAATATATTTTTTAAAATACATTTTTATTTCCATTTAACGTAATTCTATTATCAGAACTTGATTAGTTATTTAACGTATATTAAAATAATATTTTCACTTAATACCCAAACATATATTTTTAAACTTACTTCTTTGAATGATTATTATTTGAAAAAAAAAATCCTTTTAAGCTTCAATCTTTTTTATATGAAAAATATTAAAACATGAAATTTACTAACTATAGTCATCTTAATAAGCATCTTAATAAGCTAGATGTAAAGGAAGATGTATAAGGCTTGGGAACTTAGAGTACATATATATTATTAAAAAACTAAAAGGAATGTAGTTTACTATAAAATAAAGGTTTTTTCTGATCTTCAATTCCCTAGTATTTAAATATTGAAAGTACGTGTTATAAAATCGTGTTTTCATTTTTTTCTAATTTTAATAATAGTGGAGGTGACATTAATATTTGTTTTCGAGTGGAGTTAAAAGATAAGTGAAAGATTGTTTTTATACTCGGTCGATCGATTTTGGGATTAAGATTAAGTGAAATATTATTTTCTTACTCGACCGATCAGTTATTTTTCCTCTCTTATCTTTAAAATAGTATGTGTACTCTCATTTAACTTTCTTATTTTTTATTTTCGTGAATTTCAAGTTCGGATGGTACCTACAAACAACATTCCAACACTTAAGTGAAATTTCGATATTTGACACTCGATTATTAATACAGAACGATGAGATACCTGGTCCTAAAAATTTGTGTATATTTATATAATTATCATGAGTACTTTGTTATTGGACCAAATTAGAATTTTGAATTATAATTAAGAATGTATTACCTAATCTTTGATCATTGATTAATCTTGTTAATTTTTTGTTTGGACATAATGAATTTGATTGTGTCGACTAGCTATGATTGGATAGTGCAATACTTTTTGCTAACTTTCACTCCAATAAAAAAATTTATTTAAATACTGTACAATAGTTTTAACATTTGTATTATTATTTTTCTCTCTTTCTTTCGTATGACAAATTAACGAGTGAACTTTTTACTCTACCTATTAAAAATTACAAAGTAGTTTTGATATGAATTAATTATTTTATTTGTATTTAATATTCTTAACTTATTGTGAAATCTATGAAAAATGGAAAGTTTGTGTATAAGTAGATACATTTATTCAGTCATTAATAATATAACTACACAACCTTCTTAATTTGTTTAATTTTATGAATATGAGGTATTTTATTAAATATATATTTGTTTAATTGATATTATGATGAAATGTGGATAAATATCCGATGTTGGGACGCTTTAGAAATTAATTAGAAAGCAAAAATGGGAATTGTGAACCAGGAGATGCCCTTCCTCCCAGGTCATTAGGTAAGAAGAAAAAAAGAAAAACAATATTCACGTTTCTGTTTCGACAGTACTACCGCGTTTGGTTTGCATATCGCTATCCTCATGCCTTTACTTCCCTCGTTTTCATTCACATCTATAAATACGCGCCAAGCTCAACTCAAGACCACCAAAACACGAAGCCAAACGCCAAAAACGAATCAAAAAAGCAAACTGGTTTATTCGTTCCAGTGGCGTTTGGCTTTCCCGTTTCTCAACTGAAATGCCGAAAGTGGGACTCAAAAGGTTGTTCTTCAAAACATCACCATCGCCATCTTCCGCAAAGACCTTCTCCAACTCGTTAATGGACGAAAACATTGAAACTGCTCGCTCTATCATTTCCAAATGGGACCTTATTACCCCTTGTCACAAAACTCCTTCTCTTTCTCTGTCTCCTGCAATCGTTCCTCTTTTCACCAACACGCGCCACGATGCCAAACAGTACCTGAAGGCCGTTACGAGTCTGCAGTCCACTATGCAGAACCTCGTCGCACTCGATTCCTCCTCCGACAGCATCGTTCAATCCCAATTCCTAATGAAACTCGCCATGAAGAGGCTCCAGACCGAATTCTACCGGATTTTAAGCGAAAACAGGGACAATCTCGATCCTGAATCCGTCACTTCTACCGATCGGCGGAGCAGCAGTGTCTCCGAAGACGACGATAGTTTATCCGAGGAGGAGTTCCGTTTCTCCGGCGGCACGGTATCCACTGTCGTGATGGCGGATTTGAAATCCATTGTGGAGTGTATGGTTTCCGCGGGATACAGCAAAGAGTGCATCAAGATTTACGTCATGATGAGAAAATCGATCGTGGATGAGGCGCTGTATCGTTTAGGAGTGGAGAAGCTGAGTTTCTCTCAGGTTCAGAAGATGGACTGGGAGGTTCTGGAGTCGAAGATTAAGTGCTGGGTGAACTCCGTCAGGGTTGCCGTCCGAACTCTGTTTCACGGCGAGAGATTGCTCTGCGACTACATCTTCGGTTCGTCGGAGAGGAAGATCGCGGAGTCGTGTTTTGCCGCGATTTGCAGAGATGGCGCGGTGACGCTGTTCGGGTTTCCGGAGAACGTGGTGAAGGGAAAGAAAACGCCAGAGAAAATGTTCAGGACGCTGGACTTATACAACGCGATCTCTAAAAACCGGCCACAAATCGAATCCATCTTCTCGTCGGAATCAACCTTCTCCATCAGATTGCAGGTTTGCGCTTCTCAGGCGAGGCTCGGCGAGGCCATTCGGACTATGTTAATCAACTTTGAATGCGCGATTCAGAAGGAATCCTCGAAGATTCCCGTGCCTGGAGGTGGAATCCACCCGCTCACGCGCTACGTCATGAACTACATCGCGTTCCTCGGCGATTACAATGACGCGCTCCCCGAGATAGTCGCCGACTGGCCGCAGAATCCATTGCCGGAGTCTTACTACCGCAGTTCCCATGGCGAGGGAAAGAATCGGTCGTCGGAGTTAGCTGAACGGATCGCATGGCTGATATTGGTGCTCCTCTGCAAACTCGACGCCAAAGCAGAACTGTACAAGGAGGTTGCGCTCTCTTACCTGTTTCTCGCAAACAACATGCAATACGTCGTCGTAAAAGTGCGAACCTCGAACCTCAAGTGCATCCTCGGCGAGCATTGGTTAGCGAAACACGAACCGAAGGTGAAAGAGTACGTTTCCAAGTACGAGAGCGTTGCCTGGGGTAAGGTTTTCACGACACTCCCTGAAAATCTGACGGCGGAGCAAGCGAGGGTGATTTTCGAGAATTTCAAGATCGCAGTCCGTGAAGCGTGCAGGGCACAGTTCTCGTGGGTCGTACCCGACCCGAATCTTCATAGCGAAATAAAAGCATCCATAACCGATAAGTTAGAACCAATATACAAAGTGTTTTTTGAGAAATATCAATTCGGGTCGGATGCGGATTTCAGGTTGGAAAATGATCTCTCGGTTATTTTATCGGGTTGTGTTTCATCGTCGCAGACTACTCCTTCTCCGCTTTGCTTGAAACACCGGTGATGTTGGAGACGACGCCGTTCGGCCCACACTTGTTTTTTTTTGTTTTTTTGTTAACGGTAAAGACAAGTATGTGGCTGGAGTGGAATCTTATTTATTTTATTTTACTTTTTCCAATTCAAGGAATAAGTGATAAATGAATAATACCCCCCATTTTCTAATTTAAACTCTCTTTTTTTAAATGCTAATTGTTTTTTTTATAAGTAAATGGCAACGAAAAATCATATTTACGTGGAAAAATAATAATATAAAAAAAGTCTAATTTATTAACAACATTAAGATATTTGTTACTTTAAAACCCTTACCAATTTATTGCAACCATGATTAAACTATATCAAAATATATGAGTTAATTTTTTGTCAATAAAATATAGAAGTTAAATACTAATGAGTAAGTAGTTAAGGTTACAGATTTTTTTTTTTGAAGTAAACTACGGAGTTTGAACCTTAAAAATAAAATAAAATATTTTTAAAGGATTCTTAAAACTAATTTATAACATATGTATATATAAACACACATTTTTTTTCTTAAAACTAATTTATAATATATATATATATATATACACACATGTTAATATAATATATAAATTTCAATAAAATTATTTCACATTATTTTATTTTTTGTTATTTTAATAAATCATTTTTAATTTGACTATATAATTTAATAAAAACTTATCTTTATTTGTATAACTTATTAGTGGTTATAAGGAGTTTATGTTCTGACTACATTAAAACATTGTAGTTAAAGATATAAGAGTATAAAGTGAAATTGACAAAAACACATAAGTGCAACTATAATTTATCTAATACTTATATGATTAATTTTAATAAAATATGTATATTCTCTTTCTTAATTTCTGTAAGCGCATTAAGTATAACAAAAGGGTGGTATTTATTAGGACACAAGATTGAAGAAGGTTTAGATACTTTGTTAAAAACTGAAAATATATATCAATATAAAAAACAAAATTGAATTTTAACCTTCTGCAGTGATGAATAATAATGGTGATGAAATAAAAGGGACAAAAAGATGGAGAAATTGACACTTTCTCTTTAATTATGTCAACAAAACTCTGAGAAAAAAAATCAGAACATTTCTCCTCTCAGGACTTTAATCTCTTCCAAATTATGGTTTTATATTTAAAAAAAAATTAGCTTTGTTCAGATATATCTAAAAATATGTTTAGTTAATTTTTTCATATTTTAAAAGTATTTTTTGAATTTGAAGTAAACAAAAAAATTATAATGGAAATTTAAAAAAACAACTTCTCTTATTTTCATAAGAACATAATTTACTCTAATAAACATAAATATAAATATTCTGACTTTATACTGTAGAAGAGTTTTTTTTCCCACAGCTTGTTTAATTGGTTTAGAATTTGTGAAAAGTTACTCTGCAAATTTAATAAGGGAATAGGGATGGGTGTACCTAATCAGTTCCATTTTGCTTGGGGTAGGAGGGATTAGTTTAAATTAAAATAATTAAATAACATTATTAAATTAAAATAAATTAGGTAACTTGATGCAGTTTAATGATTATTAATTTGATTTGACTCCAACGATGTGTTTTAATTTACAAGGCATCTGTAAGTTGATGCAGTTTAATGATACAACCTGTTCTAACTTAGCAAATCCAAGGCACCTGTGTTTTCTCATTTTTGTATCATTCTTTGTGTCTGAATGTTGTTCTCATTGTCCCCTCTTTTGTTGACAGATTTATTAACGAGAGAATGGATCAAGTTCGTGCAGACAAGAATGGATCAAGTTCAGTCACCTCAAACAAAGACAATGAGTCATGATCAGTTCCTCTCCGGTAGATTCCTGTAACAAGTTCAGATTCAATTCATTTAGACAGAAATTACCTGAAGGAAAAATATAGATCTCTAGCACATTGCTCATACAATTTCTGAAGGTGAATCATCTGCATATACGTGTATACGATACGTGTCATATGAGTGTCGATATCCGATATGTGTATTTGACACCGACATGTCATTTAAGAGAAGTGTCACAGAAGATAGAAATCACTCAGCAGTTGAGCTCTCCAACCTAGACACGCCTCCTTGATTGAGAGATTGATACAAACTGTTATCAAATCTCTTCTTGAATAGGTGTTGGGACCTAGAGAATGATTGTTCTATTACTCCCTTCGTTTGATCGCTGTCACTATTGAGAAGACACTCCGACGATCAAGTCAATAAGGATGTCGGCACTCGGTTGTAGATAATGACATACCTGATTTTTGGAATTTGTGCTATTTATATTACCTTAATGGTCATTCGTTGGTGGACTGGATTAGGAGGCTGGTTCGTGTTTAGAGTTGTGCTAAACAACCCTTAATTATAAATTAACTCTGCTGACTTTGTCAACCCATAACACGTTGTCATGAATCGGTCGACCACAAGTCATCACGTGACCTTCTCGTTGTGGTCGAGTTCCTAACCGACTGTCGTGCCAGTACAAAATCAATTTGAATCGAATAGGGTTCGAAAGGAAAACCTGCGAATTATGGCGCTCCTTCTTCAGCTACCATTTTCATTTGTCTTACGAGTCAAGCACTATTCGTTTCATTTTCTATTTCTAATAACTTCACCCTCTTTATTTGTTTTTGACACCGCTATATGTTTGGGCCGAAGGCCCAAACTAAAATTAACATTACGCACTGTGCCTGCACATATATAAATGCTCTCCTTCTGCAACAATTAGGGTTTGTGCTCTGCTGCTACAATGGTATCGTCTCTTTTCGCTGACTTTCTATAACCTGATACAATCTGATTCTGATGGTGTTTGGATTTTGCATGAGTGTAGGGGAAGGCAACAGGGAGTTTCGGTAAGAGGAGAAACAAGACCCACACCCTCTGCGTGAGATGTGGCCGTCGCAGCTTCCACCTCCAGAAGAGTCGGTGTTCGGCGTGTGCTTTCCCAGCAGCGCGCACTAGAAAATGTAACTGTTATACTTTTTAAAATAAGCGTTTGTTTGAGGATTCGGTTTTGACTCGTTGATGGTTTCAGATAACTGGAGCGTGAAGGCCATTAGGAGAAAGACCACTGGAACTGGAAGGATGAGGTACTTGCGTCACGTGCCTCGCAGATTCAAGAGCGGCTTCAGAGAGGGTACTATCGGTTAATTGTTTGAGTATTCAAAAATTTTGGGCATTGATTTCGGGTTTTTGTTAACGTGGTGATTTTGAACCAGGTACTGAGGCTGCACCCAGGAAGAGGGGAGCGGCTGCCAATGCCTAAGCTTTGGTAGGTAGCAATTTTTCTGGATCATTGAATTGTAGGAGTTAAGGCTTTTGTGTTGTGCGAAACCCTGTGAAACATTTTTTTTTGCTGTCATTTTAATCTCATTTGATATATATGGATTGTATTTCAACTTGAGGATGATGCTAAGGAATTTTGGTTTGATATTTTTTCTTACGTCTATATTTTAGTTTACAACTCAGGCCTTACTTTTGGAATTGTGGTTCGCAGTGAAATATAATTAACTAGTTTTGATGATTATGCTCATGAGGTAGTTTGGATTATGGCCTTGGCTTTGATTTTGTTCTTACTTACATAGGTTTTAGTATTGTGGTTCGCAATGAAATATAATTAACTAGTTTTGGTGATTATGCTAATGAGGTAGTTTGGATTACTGCCTTTACATAGGTTTTAGTTATTTGACTGGAATATGTCTGCCCTAGTATAAACAATCCTGAAACAATGTTTGAAGTTTTGGTTGCGTAAAGTAGCAGATATTCTGGACTAGGTTCTCACTTGTATACATTAGGTATTCATGTGGTTGGTTTTCTGGTATTCTGTAAAGTTCCTGTTTTTGCCCTTCCTATTATCTGTTTAGCTTGACCGAGTATCGGTTGAATAGTGTATAGGAGATTTTGAGATTAAAATATGCCACTATTTTGATGATTTATCAAAATGTCATTTGGTTTGTGGTTATAATCTCAAATGGCTTGCCTGTTAGTAATCATCGCTTCTCAATCTCCACCTATAAACTATAGGAGATATACGTAATTTTTTCGAAATAAGATTATAGATGTTTTAAGAAGTGTTTCTTTATTTTATTTATGTTTTTCTTTCTCTAGTAACTAACAATGGCAATGTATAATGCCAAACTATGTCTACCATATTTGCGATTTTAATACCATTTCCATGAGTTATCTAAAATTGATTTTTTATCCTAATATTATGGTATCCTTTTTTTTTCATTTGTTTTACTACTTTAAATGTTCTTAGTATGGTCCTATTTTTAAAAAAAACTTAGTTCAGTTCTTCTCGTCTGATGGATGACGAAGGTGTTATAATAATGTCATGTGTTATAACAAGGAATAATATGTCAACGTGAGCAAGTCTTAATGCTATAAAATTTATAATGCTTTAGAATTTATGTTGCCACTGTTTCGCGTCCCTACAAATTCAGTGCCTCTTTTAGCTAGATTATATATATATATATATATATATATATATATATATATATATATATATATATATATATTCTCGCACATT
>Ga0123342_1006240_pt1 | contig 16667 bp, 10 predicted proteins | sample Turbeawhitnodule_FD_89960 | JGI IMG/M metagenome (GOLD analysis project Ga0123342, IMG submission 89960) | Root nodule microbial communities of legume samples collected from Mexico - Turtle bean Mexico white nodule | ecosystem: Host-associated > Plants > Roots > Nodule | place: Mexico: Nepantla... | reverse complement strand
GGAAATAGGGTTGAAGGTTATTTCAAACGGCAAGTCATTTTACGAAAATTTTGAAACTCATGGTATTTTATGAAGGTTCCTAAACTCATGGTATTTTACATAGGTTTTGAAACCCATGGTATTCTATGGAGGTTTTGAAACCCATGATATTTTACGAAGGTTATTAAACTCATGGTATTTAACAGAGGAGGTTATGAAAGACATTTTCCGAGATTTAAAGAAACCTCGGGGAACACGTTCCCAATAGATGGTTTAGCGGGGGAAACTGCAACCTTGGATAAATGACTTAATAGAGATTTTAACTTTGGATAATGTAAAAATAAACCCCGCTAAAATCAATTTTTTTTTGTAGTTTTGTGGATTATAGTTATTTGTAGTTAAAACATTATTTTGGGTATAATTATTTTTGGTATTGTGTTATAGCTAATTTTAGAAAAAAATGAATATAAAATATTTAGAACATATTTATGATTATCAAAAAATTTATTTGACTTAATTAAAAAAATTATAATTGTGTATCGTGTTGGAATTAACTTAGAAAAAAATACAAATTATGTCAAATATTTAGAACATATTTATTATTGTAAAAAAAATTATTTGGTTCAATTAAAAATATTATAAATGTGTAAAGGAAAAACGTGTTTGTACAAAATTGGAAATCCATGGATAAATTGCATGTATAATAAATATTAAACATAATAAAAAAAAAATATATATATATATATATATAAAGAATATAAAATTTTAATAATGTTTCAGGAAATAATAACAATGATACATTGAAATATGTATCATTTAAAAGACTCTCTGAAAATCATGAAGTTGTTGTTGTAGGTGGTCAATCCTGTCATGAACTCTATAGAAATGTGTGTTGATATTGAGGTTCATAATCCTAATCAATTCTTGCAATTCTTAAATTTCACTCCAAATTCGTGGTATCATTTTAGATTGATCCTGACTTGGGGCTAAGGTGCATTGCCTCAAAGATCTTTGTCCGAAATGGTTGGGTCAACGTCATCTTCCTCATCCTATAGTTGATATGTCTCATACTATCACACACCTTGTACCTGATGGATATTTAACTTTTTCACTGATTTCCCCCAAAGAAGTGGGACCATCCGAACTTGAGACTTGTTTCGAGCGATAAAGACTTCACACACGTTCATGATCTGTGTGATGTGCATGACAAAAGGAAGAAACATGTTGTTGTCCCAACATTTGATCATGTGCACAATTATATAATAGGGTCAATTAATCAGAATATTATTTTTTGTTGTCCATAACATAAAAACATTTTCATGCAACAATTGAGAATAATCACTTCGTAGTGGACTCAAGATGTGAACAAATGTGTAATGGAGTGGTTTGTTACCCACTAACAAACCACCTCGAATCCTAAATCACCTGGAGAGTTTGCAACATTCACTTTTAGTCCTTGGTACTTCAATTTAGCAAGTGTCATCCAATTAGGAAAGCTAACAATAATCCATCAAATTGTAAGCAATGTGGACTTGGAAAACAAATTTGGCACAACGCATAAACGAAATCAACCTCATAAAATCAAAATCAAAATCAAACAACCACATACAAACGTCTATAATGGATTACCAATGATACCAACATCGATTACCAACTTAAAACACACACAATCAATTATTGGATGTGCATAATCGATTATCTCTAAAAAAAACACTCATAATCGATTATGGAAATATGGTAATTACCATTGGAAAAATAGTTCATAATTAGTTATGGGAACATGATAATTGATTACCCTTGCAAAAATAGTTCATAATCGGTTATGGCAAGATGAACATCGTTTATCCTTGAAATAACTATTCATAATCAATTATGGCTCATTTGTAAAACAGTGATAATCGATTATACGTCTACTTGTTGTCATAAAATCAGTTTTCAACTCATGAAATTGAATTACATTGCTTTGGATTCATCAAATCTGACCTCAATACACCAATAATTATGGTTTCACACACAATGATTGTGTGCAAGGTGAAAGCAACACTTTCACACACAATGTTATGGTTCTCCAACAATTAAGACACCGCTTTCAGAAGTCTTCAACTAACTAGCTCAGTAGAACAACAACACAAACTCAATACATGCACAAGCTCCACATATAATGCACAGTTCAAATTTACAATGTTCAACCATATTTAATACTATTATAAAGACACACTTAAACCCCTCAACCACACATGAGCTAGTCAAAGTGACCAAAAAATCTTTAGTGTTGCATGGTCATGCAACTTTTCTTAGAGAAATCTGCATTGTGTTCTCACACGGGTTGATTCAAAGTGAAAGATAACAATATAAAAGACATATAATCTAGGTGATTTTCTTCATATTTTTTTCTTTCATAGAAAGACATAGAAAGAATTTTTCCACTTTTCCGATCGAACTTTAAAAATAAACTATCAAACTTTGACATGTTTTTAATTTAAAAAATTAAGAAAAAATTAAATATTTTAAAAAATTATTAATTGAAAAATATTTGTATAAATATTAAATTATATTATTTTATAATATTGAAAATTTTATTTAATTTAAAAATTAGTAATAGTAATGATAATAATAATAAATTAAAATGATATTAAAAAATAATAAATGTAAAATATAATGAGAGTGAAATGAAAAAAGAGAAGGGCATGTGAGAGAGAGAGAGAGAAAGAGTGATGAAATGCAAATTGCAATGGGGGAGTTACCTAAACAAGTGGGTTCCATAAAAGTGGTGAGAGTTTGTGTGTGGTCACTGCTACCAATACCTGCCTACTTTATGAGCACAGTATGTATCAGAGTTTGAAAGACCTGACGTACTGTAACGGGTCCATCAGATCAGAACAGTACCTACCCAGAATTCAAAGCTTCCAGATTTTCATGATCATATAATAAATCTCAACAAAATATTGTGTGAAACATTAAGAAAAACATCATATTGTCTGTCTTTTGATTATATATTTGGTGCGAAAGAGGGAAAAAGTAGAAACAGTGTCTTGGTCAACAGAAGAAGCTGTAAATGGGGAGGAGAAAGCGGAGAAAAGAAGATGCAGAGAGCATGCGTTGTGTTTATTACAGTGGCATTTGCAGTAGATTCACCAAACTAAGAGGGCATTTTCAAACTTCATTTTTTTGTTTTTGTTTTCAGCTCATGAAATTTAGTTTGTTGGTCAACTTTAACTTAATTTAACTGAAAAGACAAAGAACTTGTCAGTAGTTGGGAAAATGTAATGCCTCCTATCTTAGCTTTACAGCTTTGAATATTTATTTTTTAAGAAAAGCTTTAAATAAATAAATGCCGGTTTTATATTAAAAAACCCATTTTCTTTCCTTTTCAAAAATGTTACGTATTTTTTTAATGCATTCAAATTAAGTATCTGCATTCACAGTCATTTATTAAATCACCTTTATTAAATTTCCAAGACGGACGTGAACCAATTTCTTAACCAAATTTTATACTTTCAATTTTATAATTAAAATATTAATTCATAATTAAATTCCCATTATTTAATTACTTTATTTTAATATTTATTTAATTTTCCAGTTTTTTTATCAACTTTATTTATTTACTCCACCTTTTCCTGGAAAACCCTAAATTCACATACCTCTCCGGAGAATTTATGAACCGGAGTTTGTATTTTTCTCTGTAATTCTACAATTTTTTTTCTCTAAATTTTCTGTTAATTTCGAAGCTTTCTGTGTTCTATGCAATGGTGCAGATTTGAGCTTACAGCACTGCGATTTTCTCGGAGGCCAAGCTCAAACTGCTCCAATTTCGTTTCTGGGTTTCATTTTGCCATTTCATACAACAATTTTTGTGTGCCTTGAAGTTTCCTGTGAGATTGTAAATTTTCCCTGCACCCGAATCCGTTTTCTCTTAAATAAGTTAGCATTTACCCCCTTTGAAAATTTCATTTTTTTTTGTGATTTTTTTGGGTGATTGGGCGTGGAAGAGTTTGAATCTTCAATGGGTAGGGTTTAAGTAAAGTTGTAAGGTTTTGGGGTGTCTTAGTTTTTCTTTGATTTGCATAAAATGGAGGGAAGAGAGAGTTTTGGTGTCGTGGTGGGTGATGAAGCCCCGGAGAGCTTCCATGTGGCTCCTAGAATAATTGAGAACAACTTGGACTTTTCAAGGGCCGTCGTGCCGGTGCCTTCGCCGGCGACGGAGGGGAAAAAGAAGAGAGGGAGACCCAGGAAGTATGGGCCGGACGGGAAGGTGGCTATGGGGCCGGTGACGGCGCTTTCGCCGATGCCGATTTCTTCGTCGATTCCGTTGACCGGCGAGTTCTCCGCTTGGAAGAGAGGTAGAGGAAGGCCAGTTGAATCTATCAAAAAGTCATCCTTCAAGTTTGAGGTTGAAAGCCCTGTTCAAGGTATTATATAGTTCTTCGATCTTTTCAATTGAAGACTTTGAATTGTAGCCTTTTAATCTTTAGTCACCGCTGATGTTTTTAATCTTTTTGGCATGGTTTTATTTTTAGTTTTTTACTGTTACATTTGCAGTATTTTGAGATATGAGAGTATCAGAGTCATAATAAACGAGTGAATCCTTCTAACCCGGTGGCCCTTGTCATTTAGCTATTTAATGGAAGAGTATCGTAATGTTTTTTTTTTGGGAGTTCTAATTGATTTGATTTTGGGGTAAATCATTTGGACGAGTTAGTTATTTACTCTGATATTGTGTTTTAGCGTGCCGTGAACTTTTTGGACTTGGTTTTTGCTTTTGTGAGAGGTTATATAGGGGTGGTGTGGGGGGTGTGAGTGGACCCTAAGCTCTGATTCCTTTTCAGATCTGAATACAAATTGTGAGGTGGATTGGGATATTTTGTGGTTGACAAGTGAGGTTGGTTTTGTTTCAGGGTAGCATATGGTACTCTTTATTTTCCTTTGTGAGGGGAAGAGGATTGAATTATCTGACCATAGAAAAACGGTTAGAGTAAATGAAGGGACCATCTTATTTAGTAGGTTGAGTCCAACAGTGTTTGATAGCTGATGTGCCACGCTTGAACTGGTCTAAGGTCTACTCTAATAATTATTTCTAGCAGCTTCTAAGCTTCCTTGTTGAATATTGGCATGATTGGAAAATGGATTTCGTAATTGAAATCTTGGTCGGAAATATTTTTGAAAGTGGAACTTATTCATTAAGGGACGCGAGAGCGGCTTCTGAGACTGATAGTAACCATTTATATAACATTAAAATGCAATGAAATGATTTTTCAAAGTGCATGCAGGAGATTTGGGGTCTCGTAAGTTTGGAAAGAGGATTATTGAAGGTTTTTTGGGTGGACTTTCCCATGTGTTGACATTTTTATAAAACAAGAGTTAGGACATATGGGATCTTCATTAGGTCATTATTAATTCTCATCATTCAGTTTTTTGAACAATAAAATGTTCTCCCAAATTTTGGGTGATTTTAAACATTGAATCATAGGGAAATAAATAAATCATTACTTAATCCCTCTTTCTCTTATTTTTTGTATTTTATTCTATTTTGCTTTTCTCGGGGGACACCCAAACATATCCCTATGTGCTGTATATAGTTCCACATATGACAGGAGATATGTGAACACTAATTGTCTTGATCAAGATGTTAGACATACTTGTGCTTCATGTAGGTTGGTGGTGAACATGACTTCCATATCTTTCCTGATTCATCATTTACCCTGAATCTAATTCCAGATTTATCATTGTCCTGAACAGGATTGGAGATCAACAAAGGTTTATAGGTTTGGCTCTCTTTAGATTTGATGGTTCTGTATGAGGTCTAGAATATGACATAATGGACTTGATAGGTGAAGTAGAATTCCAGGGTTGGGACGTGTCTTGTGTGGTGACTGGATAGGTGTGCCTTCTAGGATCTACCATATGATGGCATAGTTAACAGTGGTTTAGAATGTCATAAACAACACATAGAAAGACAGTTGTTTATAGACTTACCTGGTGGCACAGAATAGATTAAGGGTAATGATGAATCTGAAACTAATGTTATTATAGGGTGCATTATGTGGCTAAGTCTCTATCGTGTAATATTTTGATGTGTGGGATTCACTATTCTTTCCATTTAATACGAAAGAGGTAGAGGTAAGACGTATGTGGTTTGTTGAATGCATCTTCTATTTCTGGCTAAAGTGTATCAACATAATTTATTCCCCCAAATTTATCTTGTTATTTTGAAACTTATTTCTTTAATTTCATCAATTACTTCATATGACGTTTTGATTATTGCATTTTCTTTCTTTCTTTTTGAACTACATAGATCAAACGTCCGGGACTATATATATAAGTATATTTATTCCCATGTATGCATTTTATAGGTGATGGAATAGCATACTCAGTTGGTGCCAATTTCACACCACATGTGCTCACAGTAAATGCTGGCGAGGTATTCTTCTCATTCTCTTAGGTCTATCTGCTGAAGTTTATTAAGGTAGTTTTAATCCAGTCAATTTGTGTATGAATGCAATATATACATTGTGAATGCGAAGTCCATTAATTTTGGTTACACTTTAATTTTGTTTTCATGAAAACAATTTTTTTTATGTAAATGAGCCAGCATAAAATTATCTAATGAATGTAATAGCTCAAAAAAAGTAATGTGTTCCTTTCTCTATGTTAATTGTCTAAATTCCATACTCGTTTTTGTGCTGTATGTGTGTTCATTGCTCATTCCCTTAATAGTGTTTATTTTATTGTCCTTTACTTTTAATATCTAGTAACATTCCTTGTGATCATTTCTCTGCTCAGTACTAATTATAAGGAACTATAATATAAACTAGATTATTTGATTTAAATGATAATTGTCTGTCAGAGAATTAGCTAGACCTTTTAAATAAACACTTGACAGGTTGTGAGCTTCATTTGATTGGAAGTTGTGTAAAAATAAATGAAACAAGTTATGATTTTATTTTTCATTTCTAATGATCTCTAAGTTACAAGTATGTATTGTACAATTTATCCATAAATTGCGAATAGAATTGTAAGCATATTAACTTTATTACAATGTTTTTATTGTTTTTTTTTTCAAATCTGCAACAGCGACGAGACTAACTTGTGTGGATCATATTTGTAGTTGTGTACAGTGTCATTATGATTGAATTAAACTATTGACTACATGCTTTAATTTCGTTTTTGTGCTGTGTGCTTACTTGTTTTTGTGATTTTCTTATGGTCTTATACCAGGATGTCACCATGAAAATCATGTCCTTCTCACAACAAGGATCACGTGCTATATGCATTCTCTCTGCAACTGGAACAATTTCAAATGTTACACTTCGTCAACCATCTTCTTGTGGAGGTACTTTAACATATGAGGTGAGTTGCATCTTATGTCTTCAGCATAACAAAATAAGTTAAGAAATTTGTTTTTCTACAACAAGTCGGCTTTGTAGTATTGTATTACTAGTTACCGATTCATGTGTTTTGCATGCTGCTCTGCTTATATGGCATTGTAATATATTGATATTAGATATAACATGCTAATTTTTTTAAATATGCCTTTTCTACTTTAAAAAGAAGTGTGTAGTTAGATGGAAATGCAAATGGATGCATCAAATGCTGTTTTTTTTTTAAAACAATTTTAACAGAAATTAATTAAAGAATCAGGGTTTTGCTGGCTAAACATTTTTGTTATATTTTAAAGAATCAAGGTTTTGCTGGCTAAACATTTTTGTTATATCTAATTTGGGCTAGTGTACACAGATAAAACCCTTTTTATTTGATTAAGCTTGTTTGTTGTGCAAAATTATCTGAAAGTCATGTTATTCATTGCATCATTCTTATGCGAGGTGTTTGGTACAAGAGATGTTTTTTCAGGTTTTTGGCAATCATGAATCTTGTGAATCATGATTCTAAGAATGACTAAAATCTGTTTGGTTAGCCAGAAGTATTTTTACGAATACATATACCAGCTTCCCAGAAATTAAAGAGGAATTCCAAAATTATTTGATTGAGTTTCTCTTGCAAAATTATCTGAAACTGATGCTATTAACTGCATTATACTTATGAGGTGTTTGCTACAAGAGAAGTTTTTTTGAGGTATGGCAATCATGAATCTTGGAAATCATGATTCCTAAGAATGACTAAAATGTGTTTGGTTAGCCATAAGTACTTTTATGAATACTTGTACAAGCTTCTCAGAAATTAAAGAGTAATTACCAACAATTTTAGTTTACAACTTAAATCATTTAATAAGTGTAACATACTAACATGGTATTTTTATCATAATATTTTTTAAATTCGGGAAATTTAAATTCACACTTCCCCCATTAGAACAATTTTTTGGTAAACTTAGCTAAAAGTATTCGTGGGAACATTGTTTTGTGGGCATATTATTTGTTAAAGCATAAACTAACATAACATGGTAAAGAAATATTTCCAACTTCCGATTCTAGGAAAACTAAAAATTTCCCTTCTATTTCAGCTAATCAGTTCCTATGATAATGTTGTTAACTAATTTTGAAGTTACATGTGTACAAGGGCTATTGTAATTTGTAACTATTCTTGCTTCTTAACTACACATTCTAGATTTGAGATGCTGTTATGTTTTTACATATTCATGATTTCTTGGTAATTTATTTGTTTGAGTTACCCTAACTGGATAACATAATATCTCTGAAGAGTTTGTCTTTAACTGAATCAAATGGTGTCATGTGATTCATGTAACTAATCTCTCCTAGTGGGATAGGACAGGACTTTGTTGTTGCTTTACCTCTATAGCTCAACACTATTAGTGTAGTGTTTGGCATCATGTTAGTTGAAGACTGTGGATGAATCCCCTTGTAATGTATTTGTTTTTGTATCCACCTGTCCCAGACTTTCACTTTATTCAACCCACCAAGACATGCTAACTTATGACCAAACACACAATTAATTTTAGTTTCCATGCTCTCCACATCTCAAAAGCCACTTTAGACCTCTTTTTTCTTTTTGAAAACTAATGTCTCTTTGAATGTTATACTTGTTATGAGGATTAATTACTTGGTTTCAGGATAAAACTTTTGATTAAATCACTAATTTCCTCAACAAAGATAACTCATCCCTTGTGATTTATTCACTAATATCAAACTGATGTTGCAAATATCTTCAAATTTTGTTTGAGCTATGACCGAAGTGAATTGATTAAGTATGCTCAAACTTAATCTTTTGCTTTTACAGGGAAGGTTTGAAATTCTTTCCTTGTCTGGTTCCTTTATGCCAACTGAGAATGGAATTACAAGAAGCAGATCTGGTGGAATGAGTGTCTCTTTGGCCGGTCCAGATGGTAGAGTAATGGGGGGTGGACTTGCTGGTTTGCTGGTAGCTGCTGGTCCAGTTCAGGTAGGCCTCATGCTACATAGGAAGGGATATTTAATAAAATATTCAAGAACCTTATGAATTGTTAATCTGAGATTTTTTAACCTTTGTAAGGAAACATGATCATATTAATTCAGTGTAGATACTTGTTGTTTCAATTATTCCCATCATCATAAAGCAAGTTTTAATTTGTTTTATTGGTTAGATTACCAATGCTTTTGGATAGAGATTTTGACTTGCTTTTATGCTATGTCAACTTCCACAGAAAAGTAGGAATTCAAAAAAAAAAAAAATGCCGTGAACATCAAAATTATGTGTACGGTGGGCATATTTCAGTAGTCACTTTTCTCACGCTCTTCTGCATCAGGTTGTGGTGGGGAGCTTTCTTCCTGGTCACCAGTTGGAGCATAAAAACAAGAAGCAAAGGGTGGAGTTTATATCAACTATTACCCCTTCACCTGTTAATATCATCTCTAGTGAGGAACTAAAAGTCAGTTTTGGTGGAGTAAAGCCTATTATGACACCTGCTGCTTTTCAAGAAGAGAATATTGTTTCTTTTAACAATGGTCAAGACTCTAGGAACTCATCTGCTGATGACAAAGATCCTTTGCCCGACAAGGAGTCTAATCTAAGCCAATCAAAAGCTGAGGCTGCATGCTAAACATATTCCCTGTGAATTATTTGATAACATGCTGAATCAACTCATTTAGGCTCCTCACTCATGCTTGACTGACTGCTGACAGTTAACTTACAACACAACTCTGACGGTCAGATGGGTGTCACGCGATGGTTTTGACTCAAAAGTTGCAATCTTTGGTACTAGGTGTTAGTTGGCAAATCTGTTTGTTAGGTTTCCACGTGTCCTTTCTCCAAATGTATCTTTAGTATTGTTTACTCATTGGTGTAGCAATTAGATATAGGGTATATGTTGTGCCATTTCACCCCTTATTTACATTCTATATGTATGTTAAAAATGTGAGTGGATGTGAGTGTTTCTGAACTGTAACTCTATTATTTGTTGTGAAAGAAATTGCATATCAACCTCCTAGTCTTACCTTGTGGTACTGTGATTTTTTTCTCAAAATTATTATATCAAGGAACGGCCAAACGGGAACTAATAAATATCTCCATTTGCTAGCAAATTTTTTTGTTTCTAATTGAATTATTATACTTTATGTATGTAATTTTAACAGGGATGAGATTCTGTTATTTGTTTTCAAATTTTATGTTTTCATACAACTGCTCAATTTTCAAACTATGAAGTCTGTTTGTTTTCTTGCCTTAACTTGATGAAGACTGCCTAAAATACAACGACATTGAAACTTGAAACAATCTTGTGTATCCGCAACCAAATAATTAGTGGATCAGTCTATTTAAATTTATATTTTTACAACCACTTTAATTTGTCTAGAACATTTAAATTTTATTGGATTATAATAGGTGCAGCAATTTCGCTGCATTTCTTGCTATGCTTGATGCTCTACTACACCTTTGAACTTCTTTTTATCTACTAGACCCAATAACAACACCCTTTCGGCTTAGAGCATAAAGTATAAGGGGAAAAAAGGAAATGAATGTCATGGAACTATTTTCTTAGTGATAACATTTGAAGCTAAGATGAAAAGGAATACATGTTTTTCCATGACATTCTTTTTCTTTCTTTCTGCATATAACTGACTCTAAACTAGCTAGAATAAGCTTCCTAATAGAAAAGATCTATTTATCCTTTTATTGGTGGAGCTCACTCTCTATTTATACACTAAGATTTTAGTTTTCATACATTCTTATAATGAAGAATTTATATTAATTAGATGATAAGTATAAAAATTATTGTAATTATCATATGAAACTCATCAAACTTAGTTTCAGTGTTTACAATATTTAGTTTTTACCAAATCACCAATTCACATTCTGTGAAAGGTATTTCCAAAACAGAAGTAAGGAATTTTCAGCCAGAAAAGTGTAAAACTTTCAATTTCGCTTCAAATGTTTTAAGAATGAGCGGAGTAGATAAACAGAATGACAGATCAAAACTCTCACTCCAAAAGTTCCTTATTATTATTATTTTCACCCCATAACAAACTTGATGAGTTAAAATGCTCTGCTTTCCATCCTTCATTAACTCTCTCTATAAACTCTTCCACTCTTCTCCTCAGCTCATCGTCTTCCTCAGTACTGTTGCAATTGCAATTATCTTTACCTTCCATTTCAACTCTGTCCACCACCACTTCTTCCTTGACATGTGCCACTTCCCTTGCTTGAGGAGTTAGTGTGCTTTTGCTGACTAAACACTTCGATTTGGCTGCTTCTATGCCCTTGTTTGTGATCAGGGACAGAGGGATTTCTTCACTCCCTTGATTAAAACTGAGCTTGGGCTTCAAGTCGACTAGGATAATGACTATGATCAAATTGCAGAAGCAGAAAATGAAAGCATAGCTGGAAGCTGCCTGAGTGATGTACTCCATCAGAGAATCCAACATGGCCAAGTAAGAAGGGGCAAACACAGATGAGAAAGAGAGGGTGAGGGTGGTGGTGGTTGTTGTTGGCTTGAGTTAGACGCAGGTTTAGGCCTTAAGGTGTATTTAAAGTGGTGTTTGGATAGATGCAAACGTGGACAAAGCCTTCTTTTTAATAGCAAAATTTGAGGTGAATGGTGACGGGTGATATCAGAAAAGCACAGGACAACATTTGTTTTAGGGTTGATGATGCATAAATGTACGTGGGATGTTTCATCAACTGTACGTGGAACTTTTATTACATTAAACTAATCATCAAAAGTCTGTTGTAGCAGCGGAGAGCATCACATGCAACTTTATTAATTGGTCACAGCTACAGTGTTCCATGTCATCAACTTATACATAAGACATCACCCACCAAACTTCTATGCAGCATTCATTTTTCTATCTCTAGATCCTTACCCTGATTGGCTAACAAGCCCCTTTTTCCCTTAATAATCATGGGCAGTTAGGACGATAATACTAGATTGATGGCCTTTTTCTGGGTTGTTGAAGATCTTGGACATTTGGACCATCCCCCACTGAAAGGGACCAAGGACCTACCTAACTAATCCTTTTAGATGTTGCCGAATTGTTTTGTCTTGTTTTGTTTGCTTGAAAATGTTTCAGATGATGTTCATATATAGCTTGTCTATAATTGGTGTTCATGCAGTATCTTCATATGAAAGATCAAGACAAACATAACATAATCCCATTGAAGAGATGAAATAAAAAATAGGTATTTAGTGAAGTTAACTTCTGTAAGAAATAAAAGCAGATAGAGATCATAAAAAAAAGAAACAGTTTTTTATCATTGAGGAATGTGTGAGAATTTAGGAACAAGTTTTTCTCCGTTGTCTCACCGAGTCATTGTCATCATAGGAAAAGTCCACACCGTCACTCTTTAACATTTCTTTCTTTTTCTAGATAACTATCTTCAATTTTGATTTCATCTTAATTAGTCTTTTCACTCAAGTATATTCTTAAGTAAGAAAATATTGGAAGATTAAGAAAGCATTTATGAACAAACTTAATTGTGAACCGTGGAATTTTCTCGAAGGAGTGTGCCACGCAAAGCAGCAGTTATTTTTGCTTGAAACGCTATCTGTGGCCAAAACAAACGTTGTCAATTGTTATGCGCTGATTAGGTTTTTCTTTACAGTTCAAATGAGACTCCAACGCTTTATTTTTGTACTATTTCTTTAACGTAATAAAAGAAAAAACAAATTTGATCTTTTGATCAGTTATTATCCTACAACACGTATTCTGGAATGGTTAGCTGAGAATACCAAATTAATGTACACCAGAAAAATGTTCAACGCCCATTTTCAGCAAATTAAAAGAACAAACAAAAAAATAGGGAGGGGTTTGTTGGATAGTGTGTTAGTTGCCAACAAAGTTTTAGATGAGATAAAAAGAAGGAAGAAAATGTGTGTTTTCTTCAAAGTGAATTTTGAGAAGGCGTATGATTATGTAAGATGGGAATTCATTTATTATATGTTAAAAAAAGAAAGTTAACTTCTGCGGTAAATGAATTAGTTGGATAAAGGGATGTTTAGAGTCACATTCGTTCTTGTGAACAGTAGTCCGACTAAGGAGTTCTTACCAAAGAAAGGACTTCGACCCATTAGTTCCATTATTGTTTCTTATAGTGGCAGAAAGTTTAGTGGGAGTGTCTAGGATGACGGTTGAGAAGAAACTGATTGATATTTTGGAGATTGGAAGGGAGAAAGTGAAGGTAAACAAGTTGCAGTATGCTGATTATACTTTATTTTTTTGTGAAACAAATGTCAAAAGTGTCTTCAATATAAAGGCGACCTTGAATTGTTTTGAACTCTCTTCCGGGCTCAAGATAGGTGGTTTGGGAGTCGAGCAGATAATGATCCAGCGCTTCGCAGCGATTCTTAATTGTGAAGTGATGATAACCCCTTTTCTATACTTGGGTTTGTCGATAGGAGAGAGCCATAAGAGAAGGGCGTTTTGGGATGAAGTGGTTGTTAGAATGAAGAAAAGATTAAGCAGGTAGAAAGGCAGATTATTGTCTTTGGCAGGTAGGATTTGCTTGATAAAGTCAACATTGACTACTATTCCATTGTTTTACCTATCTTTATTTAAAATGCCGGTGGTGGTGGCAAACGAGCTTGTGAAAATCCAAAGGATTTTCTATGGGGTGGGATCCGATGAAAGAAAGGTCGCTTGGGCCTCCTGGAAAAGGTGTGTGCAGCTCGCGAGGACGAGGTCTTGGGATAATAGATTTAAGGACTTTCAATTTAGCGTTACTCGATAAATGGGTATGGCGGTTGGGGTCAGACAAGGGTGGTTTGTGAAAGGAGATAATTGATTCCAAGTACGGGGTGGAGAAGTCTAAGAGAGGGAGGGAAAGACAACAAGGACTCTCTTTGGTAAAAAGATTTGAGGGAGATCTGGAGCTTGAAGGGTTGAGGCTGGAATTTCGAAGAAGCCTTAATCTGGAAGGTGGGATCTGGGAAGGAAGTTTTGTTCTAGGAAGATAATTGGGTGGGGAGAGGGGCCTTGAAGACGGTTTTCCCGAGGTTGTATTCCCTGAGTGTGTCAAAAGCTTCTATGATGACTGCATTTGGGGGATTGAACAACGAAAAGTGGGTCTGGAATTTCGTCTGGAGAAGGAATCTATTTGAATGGGAGAAGCAAATAGCAGAACGACTTTTCAGGAAGTCCAAGGTTAGCCACTAAGGCTAACCTGGGAAGACGCGGGATCACAGTTGCAAGCTCCACGTGTAGTCTTTGTGGGGTCAAGGAGGAGACTAACACCTATTTGTTCTTTGAGTGTAGTTTTGCTTGGTTATTGTGGAATCATTGTTGTGCATGGGCGTGCAAAGCGTGTTTCACAATGTCCCATGGTTAAATTGTTACCAGTTTTGGATCACAGTAGTAAATGAGGTTTGGGGAGTTATTTGGATTGCAATAGTCAACGAGGTTTGGAAGCATAAAAACATGGTAATTTTTGAAGGGGAGTAGTGGATGTACTAAAAGCTTTTGCTTTGGTTCAATTAAATGTTTGGTCATGGATTACATCCAAGTCACAGTTTGCGCATTTTTCCTTTTCTGATTGGTGGATAGATCCGTTGATTTGTATGAGAATGATCTCATAACTTATTCATTTAAGTTAAGTTGTATGATTGTTTGCCTCAGATGTCTTCCTCCGGGTTAGTTAGGAGAGTTCTGTATAGGCAGACTTAAATAAGTCTAATAAGAAAAGTTACAGTTAAGTTTATGTATAAGGATTAGATCACTCATAAAGTAATTCATATTTATTTATTTTTTATTATCGATATAAAAAAAAATAACAAACAAAAAAATTCTCAATAATTCAGTCCCAATTCAACAAACCAAGCTACAATAGTTGAAACCAACTCGGATGTACTTGGTATTTAAAAGCGAACAAAACAAAATAAAAAGAAAACGATTAAGCGAATAATTTGTTTCAGTTTAATTTTAAAATTATTTTTCAATGTAAAATATAATTATTTCCTTGATCCTCTTAGAAGTATGTTTGGAAGACATTGATTTATGATAAATTATAGTTTTTTTATTAAATGAAAAATTTGTTTGACGTGTGGTAAATAAGATTATTTGAGTAATGTAATATATAGTGTTTTGTAAGATCCTAGTAATGCCAACTTTTAATTTTGCTGTAAAAATAATAATTTCTTACACATTTTTTTTTAATCTTTAATCTTGTTTCTCCTTTTCACACTCTTTAGATAAAGTTTTATTAGTTCTTTTTGGTATCTCACCTTCATTCATCTCATGTTGATTCAACAAAATTTATCTTTCAAGTCTCTTTAGAAAGTGAGAACAAGGATAAAGCGTGCACACTTTTATTTATTTTTTAATGGTTAAGTATAAGTCTAGTTATTTTAGATTCTCTAACCAAATTAAAAATCACAAATTCTTCATCTGAAATATAAAAAATACCCTTACTAAATGATAAAAATAACCTTAAATAAAAGAGGTAAAGATAAAAAAAATATATTTTAGAACCTATTTTCTAGAATATATTTATTGATTTAGATTCCCGAAACACATTTATGAATTCTAAAATTTAGTAACCTCGTGAAGATAAAAAAAATATTTCTAGAACCCATTTTGTAAAATGCATTTATTGATTTAGATTTCCAAAACATATTTTTGCATTCTAAAATATTTTTTAAACTACAGTTTGAGATTTTGTATTACAAATTTTCTTTTACGAAATGATTTTTTTTCTTATCAAATTCACTTTTTCGAAATGAGATTTTAATTTTTGAGTTGGATTTTTTGAATTTTAGATTTTAAATTTAAAATAGAAGATAATTTTAAAACTTTGAAAAAATAATAGTGCAAATTGATATGGTACGAAAAAATTTTGTCATTAAGGCTCTGTTTGGATGAGAGAGTGGAAATGAAGGAGTGAATTTATTATGATTTGAAGAGAAAGTGTAAAGAAAGTTAGGGTGTTTGGATTAAGGTAAATAAAGTGGAAAATGTGAGGAAAGTTTATGAAAGTTTGTGAGTGATGTGATGAATGTGATTGAAATTATATTTTTTTAATTAATAAAAATGTAAATTTACTAATTTATTTTTATATTTAGAAATTTTTAATTAAATATTATTTAAATATTTATAATTATAAATATTTAATAAAAACTTATTTTTCTATTAAATAATATTATTATTTTATCTTTACTCTTTTGTAATTAATATAATTATTATATAAATTTATTTTTTATTATTAAAAAATATATTTATTTTTACTATTTTTTATATTTATAATTTATTATATATAAAATATAATTAATTATTTTTATTTTATAATAATTATTTTTTATAATTTTGATTATATTT
>Ga0123342_1006239_pt1 | contig 16668 bp, 7 predicted proteins | sample Turbeawhitnodule_FD_89960 | JGI IMG/M metagenome (GOLD analysis project Ga0123342, IMG submission 89960) | Root nodule microbial communities of legume samples collected from Mexico - Turtle bean Mexico white nodule | ecosystem: Host-associated > Plants > Roots > Nodule | place: Mexico: Nepantla... | reverse complement strand
TAATTGAGTATTCTTGCTGTTTTTCTTTTGCTCCAAGTGTTTGTGGAAAGGTTTATGGCATTCATAATTCTTATGAGTATGGTTGCTCTTTTGGAATGGCATTATCCTTCCTAGAGTTTACCTATGGTTGCTCTTTTGGAATGGCATTATTCCATTTATTATATTATTATTAAGGCGAGTGCAAAATTAACATTGATGGGTTTTTCAAGGGGCTCTCCTGGCACTGCTACATGCGTCGGGATTTATAGAGGTAGTATGGGTGAGTATATTGGTGGCTTTTCTATATATCTTGGTGTCCAATCTCCTTTATATGTTGAGTTTATGGGTGTGATTCTTACTCTAGAAGAGACTAGTAAAAGAAAGTATCAGAATTTATGGCTTGAGAGTGACCATGTTCTAGTTTGCAATGCTTTTAAAGATTGTAGGTTGGTTCCTTGGTCTCTCAGAAATAGATGGAGGAAGTTTTTTGTTTTGTCAGCAAATAAAATTTAAAGTTTCTCATATCTTCAAAGAAAGTAATCAATGTACTAATAAGTTAGCTAGCTTAGGCTTTATTCATCGGTAGGATTGGGTGTGGCATAATACCTTGCCTCCTATCACTTTTTTGAAACTTTTCCATAATACGTGTAAATCTTTTATTTCTCGCTTGATGTAATTTGATGTTTTTCTTCATAAGTATGAGTCTTGGACTAGTCTCCCATACTAGTTTGTATTCTCTTTATTTTTTTTTTCTTTTAACATGTTTTTCATGTGATGGTAGATGATAGTTAAAACTTGGGGTGTTAGCCTAACTGAAATATCAGTTTTCATAGTGATGCCTAGTATGAAACTTGTTTTAAAATTAATAATAATTTACTAAAAAGATATTAATAATGTTATTATTATTACTATTAATTAATAATATTATATTATTGATAAATAATAATATTAATATTAGTATTGATAATAATAATAATATAATAATATTAATATTAATACTATTATTATTAATATTAATATTAACAATAATAATATTAGTATTAGTATTTATATTATAATTATCATTATTAATAATATTTGTAATCTTAATAATAATAATACTAATAATAATAAGCCAATTAGTGATGATAATAATATTATTATGAATACTTTTAGTAATGTTATTATTACTACTTTTATTCATATTATTTTTATTAGTAATATTAGTAACAATATTATTAATAATGAAAATAATATTAGTTTTAATAATAGTAGCAATAATAGTGATAATAATAATATACACAATTTTGCATACATAAATATTCATGGAATAATTTATATATAATGACTAGGTGCATTATCTACCGTCGTAATTCGTATGTAATGCTAAATTTATAGACGAAATAATGCGAAGGGAAGTGGAGGACCAACATGTTGCGATAACAAGCACAACTTGAGAATGTAGGGAAGGCGTCGTTTCCTTTTTGCGGTAATGGCAAGTAATTTCCTTTTTGCGGTAATGGCGGCGATAGAACCAACGACAGTGTCACATTGGCATGGATGCGTGTGGCGTGGGATGAGAGTGAGAAGAGTTGGGTTAGGATTGTTATGAAAAAGGTTGATGATTCCAGAGTGAGGGGTTTGTATTTCCAAATGAGAGGGTTTCCAAAGAAAAGAAGTGAGAGGTTTTCCAGAAGAGTCAAAAAAATGAGGTTCGCGGGAATACAATGTTTTAAGGGGAAATTATTTTGCGAAAAAGAGGAATGTTATAGAGGGAATGAGGAAAAATTATTTTCAGGAAAAAGAGGAGTGTTGTGGAGGGAATGAAAACGCAGAGAGTGGTCTATTTCATAAAATGACAGTTATAAATGACACATTTGGAATGGAAAATGTGACGCTTATAAACATGTTGTATTATACGGATAATTGTGGCGATTTTTAATAACTACCATATTAAAATTGCTACAACTTACATGTGTTTTTAGTGTGGATAAATCGTTGGCAATCATCCTTTTCTGTTTGTAATAGACAAATTGTAGGAAAGTGGATGTTGTTTTTGTTGACTAAAGTAGATGAATTTGATGTGCTCAAAGCTCAAACATGAAGATTACAAAGTTGTGCATGTGTGTGTGTTTAAGTAGATTTTGTTATATCTTTTTCACTATACATTATGGTTCAAGACATCTCTAAGAAAACGTTTTAAAATTGTTATGTTTTCAAATTAGTTTATTCAAGTTTTTAATCGGTTAAAATCACTTACACTGAAGCCCTTATGACTTTAGTAAAGTATTTTAACAGGTTGATTTATCATATCAACTGATTCAAAATACTAAAGTATTTTCCATGATTTAAAAGTCAAATGTTTTTATCCTTGACCTTGAGACTTTAATATTAAATGGTTTTGTCTTTCTGATTAATGAAATCAACCAGTTATTTCGATAAATAAACCAAGTGTTTTAAGTTGATTTCTTCTATTAAATGAAAACAATCAGCTATTTCAAAAAATCAATTAAATGTTTTCAACATATTTTTGTTATGATTACCAATCTGATTTGAAAAATTGTTTTGGCAATCATTGTAACCTATAAAAAGGTGTTTTCTAAACATTTTAAAGTGATGAATTTCTTGAGAAAAAAGATTGCAAAAAGTTTCTTTGAGTTCTTGGAGATTACTCTTAATCTTGGATCATTCTTGCTATGTGAAAAAGTTAATTATGAGTTTGTAATTCGCTACTTTCACATTCTATAAAAAACAAACTCAGGTGCTTTCATTTCATATTTTTTTGTACTATATTCTTAGGTAGATCCATATAGGGTTAATGGTTCTTCTGTTGCGTTTGTGAGAGTTTGTTTTTCTTGAAGGATTTAAAGAACAAAACTCTTGTGTGTAGTTCTTGTGTAATCTTAGATTCTGTGTTAGTGAAATCTTAGTGTGTTCATTGGGGACTGGATGTAGCTCTTGGTTAAGAGTGAATTAGTATAAATTTCTTGTGTATTATTGTTTTCTGGATAGTAATTCAATCGGTTAAATAAACATAACAACTCATTTATATTATTTTTTATGATTGCTTCTTTTTTACAATCGATTGAACAATGATTTTAGTTGGTTCATTTTTATGAAATTTTCAATCTGACTTAAACAATTGTGAAAATTTGTGAAAATTTCTTGAAAACAATCTACAACCCCTCTTGCTTTTATGGCACTGATAAGTGCCTAATTTCAGTAATATTTCATATTAAAATAAAGACACGTATGAGTATTAATTGCTAAATTACATATAAAATAATCCCTAATTTATTAATTTATATCTTTTTACATATTTTGTGATCTTTATTTGAATAAAAACTTTTTATTTCCAAATTTGGTGTTAATTTCATATTTCTAGGGGAGAATGAAGATTTGGACTAAAGAGGAATGATATAAGTTAAAAAGAAAAAGCAGGAAGGTCTGAGAATGTATAAAAGTGCTAAAAAAAGCCAACTTTGCAACAGGAGATTTCGCTCAAGCGAACCCAAGCGAGAATGCTCCAGGGACATTTTTGAAAATCGACGCCTTTCTCGCTTAAGCGATATACTATCGCTTGAGCGAGAATGTGTCAGAAATGTTGAGTCATTTTTATGTTTTATCAATAAGCTCATTAGTGCGACGCAGGAAGTCACCTAACCCTAGCAAATAAGGTTAAATAAGGGTCTAGAGACACAATCCTAGGGGGGCAGATTGAGAGGAAAACATCATTGAATGAATTGTAACCAATTGGGAGAATGGAATGTGCTGAAAGTTTGCGTGACTAATTCTACCGTTTGGGATTGAGAGTAATCTATTTGAACTCTTATGTATTGAGGTGATATTTAAATATGATATAATATTATGTTCTTGGTTGATTATTGGTATTGTTGTTTTGCTTCTAAATAGTTGTGACATGTTTGAGAATCTTAAATCTGACTGAGAGGTATTTTTAGGATTCTGACATAAACAACAATACTTAACATATTTGTGTGTTAGAGATAGACTTGAAATGTTAATTGCTATTAACGTGTAGGCGAGATTCTAAGTTGTTTTTATAAGTATGCGAGAGATTGATACTTAGGAAACATTCTTAATAATTTTATATGCGAGAGATCGATATAAATGAATTTTATACGGACATCAATTTCAATCAAAGAACTTAATATTAACATGCTAATCAAAATACATGAGAGTGAGAGAGATGAAACTTAATCCATATTTTTCCAACTTGAAGCAACTAATTCTTTGTTTGTTTTCTTATTGATCATTGTCAATACAACCACTTTCAACACACTTTTAATTGTTCTGTTTTATATTTAGTGAATATTGTACTTGATAATTCAACAGTTCCTTGTGGGATCGATATCCGTCCTTAGGGACAAATTATTACTTCTGACAATGCGGTGCACTTGCCGTAAAAAGTCATCAATCGCATATTCTAACAATTGGCACTAGGAGTTAAGTTCTTGTATATTATTCAAGTTACAATCCTAAAATTGTTTTCCGAAAATTGCTGAAAAAATACAATTTGGGGAAGGTGCCTTCATAAACAAACCACCATTGTTTTGTGGAGTGAATTATCAATTCTAGAAAATCAAAAATAAAATATTTGTTGAATCAATTGATAAAAGGATATGGAATGCGATTGTAAATGGATCTTTCATACCTAAACATGAAGTGAAAAGTTAACTATTGAAAAATCTTGGTCTCAGTGGACTGAATCTGAGGAAAAGAAAGTTGAATATGATTGCATTGCCGAAAATATTATAACTTTTGCATTAAGTTTTGATGAGTTTTTCAGTGTCTCAATGTTCTTGAGCAAAGGAGATGTGGGACATCCTAGAGGTGACTCATGAGGGAATATTAGATGTTAAGAGAGCAAAAAAGCATGTCTTGATCCAAGTGTTGTTAAGAATGCTTAAAGGTAAAACTATAGCAGATGTGCAGAAAAGATTTACTCACATAGTAAATCACCTAATTGGTCTTGGAAAAACCTTTGATAAAGAGGAGCTCAACATCAAGATTATGAAATGTCTTGATAGAACATGGCAGTCAAAGATCACAACAATATTTGAGTCAAAGGATTTAACCACTCTAACCATTGCTTCGTTGTTTGGCAAATTCATAGAACATGAAATAGAAATGAATCAATTGAATGACCAAAGAACTAGAGAAAAATAAATCAAAGGAATTGCTTTAAATTCTGCATTTTAGGAAATTGAGGAAGAGTCCAGTGATTGCAGTGATATCGAGACATTGAATCTATTAACAAATAAATTCAGTAGGTTCTTGAAAAAGAAAGGCAATGACAAGGCTCAATCATCAAAAATGTATAATCCTAAGAGATCAACTGATTCTAATTCTTCTAACTATACCTGTTTTGGATGTGGAAAATAAGAACATATCAAGATTGAATGTCCCAAGGCTGTAAACAAAGAGAAAGCCTATGACAAGAAATGATGACTCTTCCTCTAGCTTAGTATGTTCACTGGGGACTGGATATAACTCTCGGTTAAGAGTGAACCAGTATAAATTACCATGTGATTCTCTATCTCTATCCTTTTATTGTATTGTTATTTTCTGGTTTCTATATATTTTACAATGATTTTAGTTGGTTGATTTTTATGAAATTTTCAATCTGACTTAAACAATTGTGAAATTTTGTAAAAATATCTTAAAAACAATTCACTTCCCCTCTTGTTTTTAAGTCACATATTCTAGTAGTTTTTATCCTTTAAATATTTTCTATTAGAGGTATTCTTCGAGGGATAATAACCCTCAAGTTTATTTGTGATGCTATTGAAAAAGATATTCAAGAAGATGTAATATTTGGCATCTTATAGACTTTTAATCTAGAAGAATTCTCCATTCAAAAACAGTTTCACTTTTCCATAATCAAATTGTCTAATCTCTCAAACTTAGGGTGTTTGTCTGAAAAGAGTAGGAGGAGTCCTTTTCCTACTCCATTTTATAGAAAATTTTATGTCTTTCACTTAATGGTTTTTCTAGAAGTAATGTTTGTCTTAGTAATGTTTGTGATAAACATGTTAATTTTCTTATTGTCTGATTTTAAAAATATTGATGATGTTGTAGTGAATTCTAAAGAGGAATGTTGTAATAATAAAATTTTCTCTTATATCTAACCTATGAATTTTGGATATTTAAAAAATAATGAATAGTTTTCATTTAAAAGACTTATTGCTTTGTTTATGTAATAGTTAAAGTATATTGGTTTTTTTGACTAAGCCTACTCAATTGTTCCTATAATTAAATCTTCAAATTTGTTATACTTAATATCTTTAAATACATAAGGATTGATTCGTTAAGTCTCTCATTGATGAGGGGTTTGATTTCCACTTGGACATATCTTATGTAGAGGTATTTGTACTTTTTGGTGTGTACTTTGATAGAATCATTGTTTAAAAGATGGAATCATTGTTTAAAAGATGGAATCTTTGTTTGATAGATTCCGGATCTAAAGGAATGTCGTTTTCAACAGTTTTGATGACATATTTAGAGCTGTTCTATTTTGATTCTTTATAACTCTTCCTTGGAAATCTTAGGAAACAGAGAGAACTTGAAAACCAAGTTTCTCACTTTTTTTCATAATAATTAAAATAAAGAGTTCCAGTAAAAATTAAATTAATGAACAAAATAAAAAAAGATTACATATGTTTTAGTTTCTATAAAGTGGATACATTTTGTGTTAAGATTATGTAAAAAAAATCTTTATTTTGTCCTACTAAAATTGGAATCTCTACTTTTGATACCTAATATTATTTGACTTGTATGGGTAATAATAAAATATCAAATAATGATTTTAAGTGAGGCGTACTAATTCTAAGTTATAATGTTGATTAATATGTGAAATCTAAAAATCCTTCCTAGAATAAATATTATTTATCTATCTTAAAATGAACATTAAAGATGAAGAATAATGATTTAAAGTTTTGAAGAAATAAAAATTAAATTTTACCTAAAAATAAACCAAAATTTACACATATGTAAAGATTGAAAACAGTTATTCAAAATTTATAAGAATGAAAAGCAGGAAAAAAAAATATAATAACCACAATCAAAACTCATTATTTATCTTGAAAAACTACAAATATTTAAGTTTTGAAAAATAGTTAATCGTTTGCCATTTCTTTTTGAATCAGAATGGGAGAGGAGAGAGAAATAATCAGAAAACAAATAAAAAATGTGAAAGTATAACATACTATAATGTTATACCTAACAATAAAAAAAAATTGTCGATAAAAAAAAACCTAACAATCAAATAAAGGAGCATAATGTATGTGATGTGTCTATGTTGAGTTGGTATAACATTACTTTCGACCCTAAAAAGAGAATGCTTTTTAACAAAAACAAAAAATCACTTAAAGTTCAATAATCTAGATGGTCCAGGGTTCCACATTTGATTTACGTTCGCTTTCCTAACGAACTTGAAATTAAAACGTGAGTTTCAATTTGATGGATGACTTTAAATATTATTAAGAAAGTTGAGACAGAAAGTTTTTAACATAAATTAGTTCACAAGCATGCTCCATCATTTTGAAAAGCACTTTCAATCTTATGGCCACGTCTTGACCTTCAAACAAAAATTATTTTCTATCTTTTCGTGATTATTATATATATATATATATTTAATTAGTCTATTGGTGTAAATGTCACATTGAATAAAGATAAAAATATTTATGAGTAAATGCAAACTTTATCTTATAAGTCAAATTCATAAAGTTGAGTTAGAGTTAAAATTGGTTGGTTATTTCAGATTTTATTATTATTAATTTTGATTTTATTATCCTTAAACTATTTTACTGTTATTATTGTATTAATGGTGGTTAGTTTACAGGGCGGTTAGTATTCATATTTTATAGTTTCTAGTAATTGTAATTTTATTATATATTATTGAAGTAAATTAAAATGAATGAATTCGTTCAGCAATTTTGCAATTTCGTGTAATTAACTTTCATTATTTTGTACAACGTTTTGCCTTTTCTTATTTCCTTCAATTAGTTCCTACAACATTTACTTCTTAATATGACATTATATTTTATAAGAGTCCATTTTAATGAGAGTTTGTTAGATTTATCAAATTGTTGTTAGGTTGTCATCAGACCACCAATTATATAATCACATGCAAGAGTTGACATCATCGACGTAAGGAAGTGTATTGTTTCCCTTTAGCAACCACACTCATTGTGTTAATATTTTGAAGTTAAACAAACATCTATAAATTATGATGCCGTATTGTTTTGTTTTGGGATTAGTTATATGTAGTGGATACACATTTTTGTTTATATTTTATTATTGTTAAGAACTTTAAGTTTTAGGTTTTTTTTTTATAATGTGAATTCACTTTAGGGTAATAGGTAGAGTCATTCAAGAGTTACTATGACTAATTTTTTATAAAGGTTGAAATATTTCTTAAATATTTTTATTAATTATTTTTTATTATTGATAAAAAAAAAACAATGTAAAGTTATTTAAAAATACTATGAAACAATAAAATTATACACTAACTTGTGAATTTTTATATGTAAAAAAAATCAATATAAAACAAAAACATATTCAATTATGCTATTGTAATTTAAGGAGGAGTGAATGTATATTGACATGTTAGACATTACAAATGCTAAATTAAATTAATTATAAAATATAAATATACATGAATACATATCCTATGCGTGTATCAAAATACTTATTGAAATTTAGTCATAAAAACTCAAAAGAAATATTAAAAGTGTTTTGATCCAATAATTTCATATTTTTACGAGTCAAAATTAATGACACTTTAAAAAAATTCTTAATCTTTCAAAACACTTTATAAGTTACAAAATCATAATAAAACTCTCAATTTCAAAACAAATAATATTTCAAATATGGTTATGAATACTAATGATACCATACCATCTCAATAGATTTAGTTTGAAAGAAAAATTAAGTTTCTTTTATTCTAATTCTTAAAATTTAATCTTATTTAATCAACTCTAACTATGTTCTGACCATTTTTGTACTCACAACAAAATCTTTCTAACGGTAAGTTACAATTTTTTTTAATGATGATGACTTTTTCATTAACAAATAAAACTAACTCGAAATAAAGGAGATAAAAAGATTGAAATAAAAAAATAAAAGATTGACATAAATAGACAATTAATGTACTAGTTTTGTCAAAATTATTTAGAAAAGATAATTGATTCTGAATAAGTCTGATAAAATTAAGATATAATTAAGAGTAAGATTAAAATATTGATTTACCAAAAGCAATAGTCTAGACCCATATATTCATGGTTGTGACATATTAGGGTAACATTACAATCAACCGCAAAGGTTTTGTTCGACCATTCTTCCCTTCAAGAAAGAGTTTAGATGATGCATTCATGTGGTCAAATTCATTCTCTTATCTCAATAATAATTGTTTAAATTCATTTATGATCTCAAGTGGATACAATAATAATTAATATTATAAAAGATTTATAAATACTTTTTCAATTTTTTTATAATATTATAATTTAGAGGTGACAATATTGATTAGAAGGACTAACTGCAATATAAGACTTCTATGTTAATATATCTGATTTGTTTGAAACAAGTATAAGATTGTCTGAATAAAATTTAAGCAAAATTAAAAACTTTAACCTTTTTTTATTTTTTAATTTCAAATTCCAACAACTTATAGAACAACTATTAATGAAATGTGAAATGTGATAGATTTAAAATTTATTAATATTATTTATATATTTAATATCATTAATATTATTAATATTATTAAATGTTATTAATATTATTAATATTATTAATATTAAATATTAAAAATAACATTCATATTATTAATTTTATAATATTAATAATATGTATATTTATTAGTTATGATTATTATTATTTATTATTATTATTTATGAATATTAGTTTTGATTTTATAATTATTTATATTATAATAATATTTTTAATATTGAATGTATAATTATTATAATAATAATTGATAGGTAATAGTTTGTATGTAATAAAGATTTATGAGTAAAAGTTGGTAGGTAGTAAAGATATGTGTGTAATAGTTGATAGGTAATGTTAAATTTACCTATAAATTCAGATCTGTTAATAATATTATTCGTAGGTAATATCCGTAGGTAATACTGAAACTACATATTTAAATCTGTGAATATAAAAATCTACAGATAATATTATTATTTTTAATGCATTTTTATACCAGGAATTATATACCTACCCATATGACTCGGTTTACACTATGATCCATGTTATAATAACACAATAGGAGTATTAATAGTTTTCATAACCATATAAAAAATTACAAAAACTTATAAAAAATAATCACATTATTAAATTATTAATAGGAACATATACATTTTCAAGTCCATCTATTTTTTATTATATCAAAATAATTTAATTGTTTTAAAAAATTTAGTAAATAAGTTATTTAATTTTTTTAATAGAAGCACATTGTAATTCCGTATTTTATTAAATAAAAATTAGTTTATTTATTAAAATTAAAACTATATAATATAAAATAATATTAATAAAAGTTATAAATATATTTAGTTGGAGATTTAGTTTGCCTTATTTTTTCACTCTATGATTATAATTCTTTGGTTAATTAGGATTAGATCCAATAAATGCATTGTTTATTTTAAATGTATTTCTTTTAAAATTTCTCATATTTATAGGAAAGGTAATTCCAACTAATTTAGGTTTTCTTTGTAGACAGAATTTTGTGTACAATAGTTTGTCACCTAAATCTTTGATTTTTATAATGGTATGGATTATCTATACCTATATAAAAGAAATTTCACATTATAATTATTTTTTTACATAAATTTGTTACTATTTTATTTTATTTTAATTAATATTTTATTTTATTAATTTATTTTGATTATTTTATTATTATTTTAGACACTACTGTTTTATTTTATTTTTTGTTTTTATTTTTTATTTTTTATTTATTTTATTATTTAAAAACTAAATATAACTTCCTTCAAAACTTCTCACTCCCCTTCTTAATTCTTTTTTATCTTTTTTTCCACTCCCCTTCTTAATTTTTTTTATCTTTTTTTACTCTTCTAATAATCAATAAAAAATGCAGATACACAATAATAATAATAATAATAAAATAGATACATAATATTAATAAAAAAATACAAATATCACTAATAATAAAAATAAAAAATGTGAATAAACATACAAAAAGAAAGAGAATGTTGTCTTATTCATTGGTCTGACTTTTTTTAGAAGATAATATTTTGAGAGTGGGTTTTTGTAGTATGTAACAACAAAATTTACCATGAGTGGAGGAAAATAATGAATTACGTGTTCCAACAGATTATTAAAATGATCATACGTGTGGAAATGAAAAACAGAAGAGAGTGCGTGTTATCAGCTACTTGTCCTCAAATAATTATTAAAAATATAGGTTGAAAAAATAACCAATAGGTGAAAAATAAAAACATGGTTTATAAATAGACATGTAACCTTTTATGTGTAAACTCTTAAATGAAGTGGAATGTCACTTGTTGCTAATAATTAATTAATTTATTTGATAACATAAAAAACGTCATTAAAAAACTTTAAAAACTTTTCTTTAAAAATTAAAGGTCCAGAAAAGTTTAGAAAAACAAATATTAAATCCTGAAATAAGTGTTAGTGTATCAATCAACAAATATATGTGTTTTTGAAAATAATGAATTGCTAATTGGTTAATAATGGGTTTCCTTTTCTACATATGGAGATATTTTGTGGGAATTAAGTTTGATTAAGTTCGAAGTTTCTACATTTATTTTCTTTCTTTCTTTCTTTTTTTCCGACGTTTTGTTTTATGCATAAACCATGTAACCATGTAAACCAAAATATTATAAAATGAATGGAAGCAAAGATTTTAGGTCAATGATTCGAGTTTAATTTTTTATATAAGAAAAATTTATAAAATTTATTATTTTAATACTGAACCAAAAGCCAATATTTAACCCACAATTATTGTACTTTTTTAACAGTATAATAGAACTAGACCCTAAAGTATTTACCAATAAACAAATTATGATTACCTTATTTCTAAGTTGGTAGAAGTCTTACCTATTATTATATCAAACACAGATAAACATTCATTTTATTTGTTTCTGACTATTATAAATTAAACTTTTATAGGTCAATTCTCATTCTCCATAAAAGTCGTATTTTATTAAGAATTTTTTTCTGATCATTAATTAGGTTTTTTAATATTTAATTATAAAAATATTTCCTCAATCTAGTGATATCTAATCTTATTTGTGGCTATATAATTAATGTTATTTATATAAATTTCTTCATACATCAAAATATGAGTATTATATCTCTATAACACATTTAAACAAGTAGTTAACCCATCAAATTCTATTATTTGTTTATTTATGATACATTTAATTTGTGTTGAAGATCTCACGTCGATCAGAGATGAAAATATTTTATTGTATATAAATGAGTGCAAACCTCATCTTATGAGCACTTAAAGTCTATTTCGTAATATGTTATCACCTAACGAGTGTTTGTTGAGTCTATCGTGTCACCCGCTATCAAACCGTTATCGGACCACCCATAATATGTTGTCACATCGACTAGATATGAGAATATTTCATTGTATATAAGTGTACAAACCTCACCTATAAATCAGTTTTATGGAGTTAAGTTAGACTTAGAGTGCACTTCTTAATAATTTGTTTATTTATTTTATAGTTGAAAGAAATGAATGGATAACCAACATTATATTAATAATTATGTAATGTAAATTATTGTAAAAGATAAAATTTTTAATCATGTTTTGGGTACCCTTTACGTCAGAACTACTAAGCTATAATAAACCAAGTTGTAGGCTTTTTGGTTGTAGCCCTAAAGAAAGAAAGCAAATATTATTTTGTTATGATAGGATAGGAGTCGGTGGTTGAATGTGAAGATAATAATATTTTTTGCATTAATGAGATGAGACCCATATTTCCACACACTTTAACAAAATATCATTATTATTATTATTATTATTATTATCATGCACTAATAAACAAATATACATACACTTTCATGATTAGCCTTTCTGGATTAGGAAATCACTAATTAATGATTGATCAACAAACTTTTTATTTATTTATTATCTTCATATAAAGCATGGTTAGTCAAAATTATATCATGCGTGATTTTATTTATTTGCTAAGAAAGTATAGGTTAGGAGTAATTAATATAAAAATAAGATGTGTACGGTTTCTTTTTATTATACGGCATACGTGATATTTGTTTATAAAGAGTTAAATATGTTGTTTTTTCGTTTATTATAAGTAAAATTAATTTTTATTTTTAGTTAAAATTTTCGATCTTTTAAGTATTTATAGTATGAAAATTATTCTAATTTACACTGCAAAATTGTTTGTTATGTAAAAAAAGTATTTATAATAATTCATTTTAATAATTTTTTTATAACAAATACTCAAATGGTCTAAATTTGAATTATGAATAAAACTTTGTAAAAAATTATACTACTTCCGTTACCTTTTTAATAAGTTTAATTGTAAAAAGTTTCCTAAATCTCAATTTAAGTTGAATTTAAATTCTCTCATTTTTTTAGAGTTAATAGTTTGTTTTAGGATTAACTTTATATATTAGCAAAAACAAAGCATCACGACGTCGGTGTATCCTCATTTTCCTCTTTTTTTCAACTGTTATGATAATAGAAATTTAACGTAAATATAAAAAATAATTTTGAATGAGTCGAAATTGAAAAACAAAAAATGGAGTGTAGAGAGTGATTGAAAATAGATGTTATTTTATTTGACATGTGAGATTTGGTGTGGAAATGTGCGAGAGTATGCTCTCTCTTTCTTTCAATTGTTGCCTTAAAATAAAGAATTAAGAAAAAGTGGAGGAGTCATATAAAAACAATACATTAATATTAATTTAAAAAATTAAAATATAATTTAATTTTTTAAGTAATTGATTGAAAAAATATTCCATTGTGTACATGTGTGGATGTCAGAGCCAGGGTAATGTTGATCCACGTCGATACACAATTGTTGTCTTGCCTGCAGCTACCTAATTCTTCGAGTCCTTCCTCCTTCACACGTGCATTCGTCCAGTCGGCGGGTACCTACGATTGCACTCCGACACTTAAGTCAGTGTCAGTGTTTAGTTTAGTCTCTTAGGATATCATAAAAACGTATCTTTCACCCTTTCAGAAGTTCCTTTTATAGGTTGACTTGGACTTTGGTTCGTGTGGGCCAGGTAACCGGTTACTAAAGACATGCGTAGTGATCCTTAGGTTGTGTGTAGTGGTTTCCTGATATTAAGGAAGTGCTTCTCGAAGTGTCTCTGACTTATTCAACGCTAGTTGTAACCGTTTCCTTGCCACGTATTTACTATATTACATTATTTTAATGTATAGCTTCGGTTGTCTGGGCCGACCGGTACACATTGTATTAATAAAATGAGATTTATAGGTACCAAAAAACAGTTATAATGGGAAATCCCTTTTATATATAGGTATATATATATATTATTTTATTTTTCTTCTTTTTTTTTTTACTCAACTTTTATTTTTTTTTATTTGTCTCATATTTTCCTTAAATGTTACGTATTTCTTCTGTATTTTTGTGAGTAATTGTTGGATTTGAATGGATGTTAATTGTTCCTTACTTTCTAGTACTCTTTTGCCTGTACTCTTTAATTCTTTTGGTTTAATAGACTTAAATAGAATCTACATTAGAATTATTATAAAAAGAAATAAAAGACAAGTTTTACATTTTATGATATAAAAATACAAAATAAAAGATTAAAAAACTATTGTTATAAGTGATAACATCTTTATCTTACTTGAAATAGTATATTATTACTTCTCTTTTATCTTCATTCCAGCTGCATCCATAGTAATGTCATCATTTAAATAATAGTAATAAATTGAAGCTTTATTCAATATGTAGGTAGCACCTAACCTCATCTAGAATTCTTCCTATAAAGAAAGAGTTCATTAAGAATATTTTAATCCCCACTTCTGACACCTCTTTTACAAAAAGTAAGAATATAATAATAAAATAAAAATAAAAATAATACCAATATTTTTTTATTTTATTATTATTATATTAATCAAAACTTCATGGTTTTGGATCCTATAATCTTTGAATCCATCGGCTTATATAAATACATTAAGGTATAAATGAATATAAGATAAATCAAACAATATCATTAATATATTGAGAACTGAAAATGTAAAGCATTTATTTCTTAGCGTCTTATAAGTACAAATGAGCAATATATATGTTAAATTTGTTTGAGGTGTACTTCATAGAATTATCGATCGTTGGATACTCAAAATCTGAAATCAAGGATGAATATCTCACGGTTATGTTGATAACGGTCGTAGATTAAAATAAAATAAAATCTAACCTACGTATAATAGTCATTAATAAATAATGTCTCGTCAATTTAATATAAAAATCATGGGCTTAAATTAGCCGCCTTTCATTTTCTCTATAAGCATTAAATACCTTATTTTGTTAGAAATAAAGAAAATGGATTTTAAAAAATTAAAGTTTAAATAATAAAGCTTTCAATTTTATTTCTACACTATTTTTCTCTTTCTTTTTTACATATTTTATTTATCTTTCATTAAATATAAATATTACATTACAAATGTGTCATATAATGTCTTGTCAAAGTCTTTTTTATTGTTTTACTAGTTTTTTAAAGTAATTTCTCATTTTTTTTATATATAGAATTATTAGTTAGAAGGTGATTGAATATTTGTTTTAAAGTAAGTTCTCATTTATTTTAAAATTTAAAGTGTTTTTATTTTACATTCTTTTAATTTTTCATGTGAATATTTTAAAATTTTACATATTAAATAAGCTAAAAGAATAACTACCACAATTGGTTTAAATTTTGATAAATATTTTAGACGATAAAGTAGTGTTTTTTTTAGGTTTTTTTTATGCATTCTTAACTTATTTTAGAATTGTTGTTCAATGTAAACTATATCTTGAAATTATTTAAATTAAATGTAGTGATGAGTCAAATGATTGTATTGTTTTGAAGTAAGTTGGAAGTGTAGAAGTGGCTGCATAAATTTGGTGATTGGTAAATGACTTTTATTTCAAATGTAAAACACTATCGTTTAAACATTCATTGATTACTAAGTTTTTGTTTAAGTAAAAGCGATGTATCAGTTATCTTTCTTTAGTAACTCTCATCACTCAAGTGACCTATGACCGCTTAAGAGATGATGAGATAAGCGTTGAAAAACAAATTTTGTAACTTAGTAGTGGCATAAGACAGTATGTCACATTACTCAAACAATGCCGATAAAAAAAAAGACATTGCTCAAACAATAACAATGTGTGTATAAAATTATCTCTAAAATCTTTTCTTCAAGGTTAAAAAGGGTACTAAACAAAGTTATTGATCCCAGACAGTCTGCTTTCTTGGAAGGAAGAGGTTTGTTGGACAGTGTGTTAGTGGCTAATGAGACACTGGAAGAGGTAAAAAGGAAAAAGAAAGAATGTGTGGTGTTTAAGGTGGACTATGAAAAGGCATACGACTCAGTTAGTTGGGAGTTTATTTACTACATGATGGGAAGATTGGGTTTTTGTGGTAAGTGGATTGATTGGATAAAAAATTGTTTAGAATCATCCTCAATATCTGTGTTAGTAAATGGAAGCCCTACAACTGAGTTTAAACCTT
>Ga0123342_1006238_pt1 | contig 16669 bp, 8 predicted proteins | sample Turbeawhitnodule_FD_89960 | JGI IMG/M metagenome (GOLD analysis project Ga0123342, IMG submission 89960) | Root nodule microbial communities of legume samples collected from Mexico - Turtle bean Mexico white nodule | ecosystem: Host-associated > Plants > Roots > Nodule | place: Mexico: Nepantla... | reverse complement strand
TTGATTTCAGATTGTTCTGTAAACAAGTGTAATTCGTTCTGAATCTTCTGTATTTTCTGGTGTTGTTGCCAAGGAGTGTTGTGTGCTCTTGAGGTGGTCAAGATCAACATTCTTGGTGTGTGTTGTGCCAAAGTGAGTGTGTTTCTTGAAGGGTTCAAGGTCACTACTTTGGTGGTTTTGTGTGTAATCTATTTTGACTGCTTAGTGGATTTTCAGTGGCTTCTGGGGACTGGATGTAGCTCTTGATTTAAGAGTGAACCAATATAAACTATTTGTGTATCTCTTTCTTCCCTTAAACTCCTTTAAATTCAATTGTTATTGCTTTACTGGTATAAACAACCGATTGTTTCGCAGAAACAACTGATTGTTTTTCTAGTGCTTTACTGTTTTGTGCTTAAATTCTTGGCTGACTAAATTTCTGATTTAGTTTCACAAAAAGGATTTTGTTCTAGCTGAAAAAGTTTTCAAAAACCCCTCTTAAACAATTCACCCCCTCTCGTTTAAGACCATATATTCTAACAAAGACATTCGTTAGGGAATATTCAATCTCTCGTTATTAGAACAGAAGGTAAAACTTATGCAAATTTAAAATTAACCTTAACTTAGCATGAACATACTATACCACACTCACTGAACTTCTTTAAAACATAGAAGTCAAAAAACCATTTGATATAATAATTCACTTATATTTCTTTTGTAGAAATTATATTGTATCTCAGAAAAAAAAAGTATCGCCATTATTTTTTATTATACGTATATTTAAAAAATATTTTATCCATTATCCCATAATTGATTTGTGCAAAATACATTATGTACAAAACCTAATCATAAAATTATTTTAAAAAAATTACATTCTTACCGAATCTTTTAAAAATTTACAAGATTTTCTTTATGTTAAAAAGTCTTTTAAAATCATATATATATATATATATATATATATAATGAACAAAAAAATCTTAAAAAGTATAATGATAAACTATATCATTTTTTTAAATGAAAGATAAATTATGTAATTTCTCTTATGTCATTAGGCTACAACACTAATTTATATCATAGTTGATGTGACTATCATAATGTTATTTTAATTTATGCATTTAAAATTGAATGAGTAAATAAGTTAAATAGGATATTGATTCAAGGTTCAATTAGTTAATTATGGTCAAATTAATATTAATAAAATTATTTTAATATTTAAAATTACACAAATCATCATAATGCATCTAAAAGTGCCATGTTTTTTTTTAGGAATGAAGGTAAAATGTAACATATATATAAAAAATTTATATCTTAATATATTGATGTGTTTTTTCAAGATAAAATTGTGATGAAATCAAGATGCACCAAATGAGACTATCATATGTAGTGAAATCAAGATTACTATTTGTCCCTTAACCTTAATTTAATTGGAAATTTATTTTTGGAATACTCATAATTAGTGTGTTAGCTTCAAATTGACACCAACAATTATTTATAAACACTCTTCCCTAATCAACTAACATTCTTTTACTCATTTTTTACTCATATGGGGTTGCTCGGGGATATCCTGGTCTTACTACTTGTGAAGGTATTTTTCGTAGGAGTATGGGGAAGTTTATTGGTGACTTCTCTGCGTTTTTTGAAGTTCAGAATGCTATGATTGTTGAGTTTTATGAAGTTATACATGCTATGGAGGAAGTTCAAAAGATGAGGCTTACTAATGTTTGACTTGAATGTGATTCTGACTTGGTTTATGCTGACTGCTAGGACTAATGTTTCGTAATCGATGAAATATCTGTCTTAATTACTATGGGAAAATCAAGTTTAGGGTTACTTATATTTTTCGTGAAGGGAATGTGTGTACTGATAAGTTGGCTAATTTAGGATTTATTCATATAGAATCATTTCATTGGTATAATAGGCTTCCATCTAGTATGTTCTTAGAATTCTTTATGAATAGGTATAGTTTACATAAGTATCGTTTTTGTTAACATATGAATTTTGGTATAGTCTTTCCATATTTTTGTTTGTATTTTATTTATTTTTTATTTTATTTTAATAATATTTTTTCATGTGATGATAAATGATTATTGTTACTTGAGATGTCAACCTTGTTGAGATGTCAAGTTGCATAATGATGCCTAACATAAAAGTTTTTATAAAAAAAAAAACTTAATATTTTTTAAAAAAAAAAGTATGACAAAATTACCAAACTTCAAGTAAACAATACATAACTCTAACCATGTCACCAAAATAATGATATTAAAAATATATTAACATAATTTAATGATAATAAAAAACTTAAATAAAACATAAATTTATAGTTTCTTAACTTTAAAATATATGTAAAAGTTTAAATAATATATGTTATGATACATAAATTGGAATGTCAATAATATATATCAATATTTATTAATAATACCAATTTTTTGTGTAATAAAAAAAGAATGTATTAAATGCTTAGGTTAATTTTTGTAGAAAAAATTTATGATTTAGTAATTTTTGTAATGAGCCGACCTTTTGCTGATATTTTAATTATTTTTAATCGGTTCTCAATTTTTTAATTTATTTAAATGGGTTTTTAATTTTAAGTTCGATCGACAAATTTAGTCAGAATTTTCGAAACTTAAATTTTAACGCAATAATCAATTCACTTTATTGTAACACTAATAGTTTAATTTTCATTTTCAAGAATAAGCATTTTCATGGAAACAATAAATTAATAATTATAAGACAAAATAATACTAGATAAATATGTTTAAAATTGAGTATAGGATAAAATATATAAAAAGCAAGTTGAAAAATAAGATTTATAATTTTTTTAAATAAGAGAGAAAATGTGCCGTTAACCTAAATTTTATATTTCATGCTACATTTTAGTATTTTTGGAAATAAACATAGTGATACTTATTAATTTTTTAAAGAGAAAACTTCCAACGTTTTCATCAAAAGTGAACAATAATTGTTTTGGAAAGTTGTTTAATGATGTTTGTTTAAAAGCCCCCACTTTCTCCGGTTTAGAGTGGGTGTGCTCTATTTACATAATTTAATAATTTTAATTTTTTATACTCTGTTTTATCTATTTGATTCGTTGGAAACGAATGGCTGTGACAACGCAAGCTAGAACTTAGTCACCATTCTTCAATCAATGGCAGAAGGTAAGAGCTAGAAACCCATCTTATGCTGCTTCCTCACTTATTACTGTAACTTATTATAGCTTCAATTAGGGTTTCCTCTTTGGGTTCTAAATTTCTAAGAAATGATTAGCACTTGGCCCTTCAAACTTAATAACTGGGTGGTCTCTCACTTTCAAATAGACCATTCCGGTAGTTCTGATCTGAACAGGAGAAGAAGGGTGAAACTGGGTTGTGTTTTTAAAGTTTCTCATTGTGCACAAATTAGTGTTTTTCAATGTTCAAGAGGGTATGGGACTGTGGTCTTTTCTGGACACTCAAAATTGGATTTGAGATGTGGGTTTTTGTTAGGAAGCCCTCAACCCAAATTTGGTATTATTTTGAAGCAAAACAAGAGTCATATTGGGGACTTGGCTCCACCCTTGGGGTGGGCATTGGAGGACGAAGGTGTTGTGAGTGAATTGGTTGAGGAAAATATTGATTCTAACGGTGAGTCGGAGGTTATAAAGTCTTTGAATTTGGGTCAAGTTCAGGACAGTGACTGTGAACCAAAAATGGGTGTTGGTGAGAATAGCAAGGAAGGTGGCAAAGAAGAGAGTTTTGGTAAGGTTGATGTTAGAGCACTAGCCTTGAGACTGCAGACCGCGTTGACAGTGGATGATGTGAGGGAGATTCTTGTAGACAAGAGGGACTTGCCCCTCCAGGTGTTTTCAACGATAATTAACAGTTTTGGTAAAGAAAAGAGAATGGATTCTGCTTTGATTCTTTTTGAATGGATGAAGAAGAGGAAGATAGAAACTAATGGCTCTTTTGGGCCTAACCTTTTTATATATAACGGTCTATTAGGTGTCGTCAAACAATCTGGACAATTCGCACAAATGGAAACCATTCTGAATGAAATGGCTAAAGATGGAATCTCCTATAATGTTGTGACTTATAACACCTTGATGGCAATTTACATTGAGAAAGGAGAATTTGACAGAGCTCTCAACGTGCTTGAGGAGATCCATGGAAATGGCTTTACCCCGTCTCCGGTATCCTATTCTCAAGCCTTGTTGGCATACCGGAGGATGGAAGATTGCAATGGAGCTCTGAATTTCTTTGTTGAGTTAAGAGAAAATTACCATCGAGGTGAAATAGGAGAGGATGATGACGGAGAAGATTGGGAGGAAGAATTGATGAAGCTTGAGAAGTTCACTATCCGTATATGCTATCAAGTAATGCGCTGTTGGCTTGTGAGTAGTGATAACTTGAGTAAAAATGTGTTGAAGTTTCTTGTTGATATGGATAATGCTGGGATTCCACTCACGCGGGCTGATCTTGAGCGCCTTGTGTGGGCTTGCACTCGTGAAGATCACTACATTGTTGTGAAAGAGCTGTACACCCGGATTAGAGAAAGGTATGATAAAATCAGCTTGTCTGTCTGCAACCATGCAATTTGGTTGATGGGGAAAGCAAAGAAATGGTGGGCTGCTTTGGAGATATATGAAGATTTATTGGACAAAGGGCCAAAACCAAATAACTTGTCGTACGAACTCATAGTCTCTCACTTCAATTTTCTTCTGAATGCTGCCAAGAGAAAAGGAATTTGGAGATGGGGTGTTAGGTTGTTAAACAAGATGGAGGAAAAAGGCCTAAAACCTGGAAGTAGAGAATGGAATGCAGTTCTTGTTGCCTGTTCTAAGGCTTCGGAAACTACTGCAGCAGTGCAAATATTCAAGAGAATGGTGGAAAACGGTGAAAAGCCCACAGTGATATCATATGGGGCTTTATTGAGTGCTCTTGAAAAGGGAAAACTCTATGATGATGCCCTCCGTGTGTGGAACCATATGGTGAAGGTTGGGGTTGAGCCAAATGCATATGCATACACAATTATGGCTTCTATTTATACTGCACAGGGAAATTTTAATAGAGTCGATGCCATCGTTCAGGAGATGGTAACAATAGGAATTGAGGTAACAGTGGTGACATACAATGCCATAATTAGTGGTTGTGCTCGTAATGGAATGAGCAGTGCAGCATATGAATGGTTTCATCGAATGAAAGTTCAGAACATCACACCCAATGAGATAACTTATGAAATGCTGATTGAGGCCCTTGCAAATGATGGAAAACCAAGGCTGGCATATCAGTTATATACGAGAGCCAAGAATGAAGGACTTACCCTCTCTTCTAAAGCTTATGATGTAGTTGTCCATTCCTCCCAGGCTAATGGTGCAACCACCGAATTAGGTCTTTTAGGACCTCGGCCTGCTGATAAAAAGAAGAAAGTGCAAATTAGAAAAACATTGACTGAATTCTACAATTTGGCTGGAGTTCCCAGGAGAAGTAACCAGTTTGATACAAGTGAAATTTATCGCTCACATACACAAGAAACTCCATAAATAATCTAATACATCCAAATTAGCATATTCAAATATTATGTAATCTATGTACATTCTGCTCTGTCATAGCTTAAGATTTTTGTGTCTGTAGGTCAAGAAGGTTAAAGAATCACAGTTATGTTTTCTTCCACTGTTTCTAGCCGAATAGATGTAACTTTTTTTTGTGGAATTATCGTTAGAATTTTGTCTCAACTTCTGCTCAAATATTTGGAACTACATAACTTTGTTCCTTTTAAGAAATTTGTGTTTTCCCTGTGTTTTTTCTTACTTGGGCATTTGAGTCAAAACAATTGCCTAAAAGTGAAGATAGCATCTTGTCTTGCATCTTTTAACTTCTGCAATCAGAAGATAATAATTGAAACACTACCACAAATTTATTTTAATTTGTGACTTAAAAATTAACTGTGATTTTTTTTTTAAATATACAAAATAAAAATAGCATAGTTGGATTGTGTATCCAAACATTTTATAGATTTTTTATTTTGCAAGATCAGCTTTTGATTGAAGCAGTTAGACACACTTATGAGTGAATAGATACTATCGTAAATCTAGTTCAAAAAGAGATTTATGTTTAATGCCTTTACGTTGGTTTGTCTTTTAAACAAGGCTATCTCTATTTGGTTTGTCTTTTAAACAAGGCTATCTCTATTTGGTTTGTCTTTTAAACAAGGTTATCTCTAATTCTTATCAACTAAATTAAGTTTTACTCGGTTGACTACCACTAAAAATAGAAGAAGAATATTTTTTTTTATCTCTGTAATGACCAAAAATATTGGTAAATTAAAAATCCTTTATTGAAAATATATCACAATTTTTTCATAATAGTTACAAACTTCAGAGTTCATCTAAAGGATGACTATATTTCTATCTCAAGCAATTTCTATTAGATAATCTTGATTTGGTTTGTCCATTGTCATTGGGATTGGGAGTTGTTGAACTAAAAGAAAAGAAAAAAACAATGGTTAATTACTATATAAAAAAACAGAAAATAGTAAATAAATAAAAGAAAAGAAAAATAGAAGAAGGAAAAATAGAGAAAATTAAATTGATGTTTCTAGGGTTATTTCGGGAATTAAATATTTAATTTGTCTGGTGGGAAATTCATCTAAAGCTTCAATGAAGAATGATATGTTGGATTTCAATGTCATTAAATTTTTTTGATATTAATACTCGTACTGGTAAAGTTCTTCGTCCTCATCCCGTTAGATGAGAGTTTCCTTTCACCAGGCTGGGTTAAAATTAACACTCATGGGACTGCTCAGAGATATCCTGGTTTTGCTATTTATGGAAGTATTTTCTGTGGGAGTATGGAGGAGTTTATTGGTGGGTTCTCTGCGTTCCTTGGCGTTCAGACAACTTTGGTTGGTGAGTTTCCTGGCGTTATATATGTTATGGAGGAAACTCAAAGGATACGGCTTACTAGTGTATGGCTTGAATGTGATTCTGCCTTGATTTGTGTTATATTTGTTGTTAGGACTAATGTTCCGTGAATGCTTCGTAATCAATGAAATACTTGTCTTAATTACTATGGGAAAATCAGGTTTAGGATTACTTATATTTTTCGTGAAGGGAATGCAAGTACTAGTAAGTTGACTAATTTAGGATTTATTCATATAGAATCATTTCATTGATATAATAGGCTTCCATCTAGTATGTTCTTAGAATTCTTTATAAATAGGTATAGTTTATCTATGTACCATTTTTGTTAACATATGGGTTTTGGTCTAGTCCTTCCATATATTTTTTTTTGTATTTTCTTTCTTTTTTCTTTTATTTTTAATAATACTTTTTTCATGTAATGGTCGATGATTTGTTTTACTTGAGGTGTCAGCATAATTGAGATGTCAAGTTGTATAGTGATACCGAACATGAAAGCTTTATATAAAAAAAATTAGGAAAAAGTATAAAAGTATAAAAGAATAAAGAAAATGAAAAATGAAAAATAGAAAAACAGAAAAACAGAAAAAAGAAGAAGAAATAAAAAAAATTAAGAAAACATAAAAACAGAATAAATAAATAAAAAACAGAAAGTTAATTGAAAAATAATTGAAGAAAAAAGAAAAGAAAATAAGAAAAGAAAAAAAGAGAGAAAAAGAAAATTAAATAGAAAAGAGAGAATAGAATAATAAAAAGAGAAAATTGGAAAGAAAAAGAAGAAGAATAAAGGATTTGGATCATTAGGGTTTGGGCTGCTGAATTGGGTTTCGTATAACCCTTTCCCCCACCATATCAATTCAGATTTGTACCTAACACACTTACGCGAAATGTCCATTTGTCCTTAATGAGTTAAAATTTTTGCCTTCCGGATATTCATATCCGTAAGTCAAATTACAAAGTTCTGGATATACAAATCCGAAACTAATATGTCACTTCCAGATTTTACCACCTGGAAGCTTATTTGGACAACATAAATGACCTTCTGGATGTCAAGATCCATAAGCAAACATAAATGAGTTCCATATATCAATCTTCACCACCATTTACAGCACACCATTCCGGATATGAAAATCCAGAACTCATAACTCACTTCTGGATATGACCATCCGGAAGCTTAAATGATATATGAAAATGACCTTCCGGATTTCGAAATCCAGAATGTATAAAATCATTTCCGGATATTGGCATCCATAAGCAAATGTGTGAAAAAGGCATAATGGGGTTTTAAAATTTTCATTGGGTGCCAGTCAAAATTGATTGGGTGCAGGAAGCAATTGCCACACATAAATTAGGGTTTTGCCTAGAGTTTGGTTGGGTCAAACAAACCTGACACTTCTTCTTTCATGAGACATGATTCTTGAGATAATCGTTTTATAATACAACGACCAAAGCAATCGCTAAGAATTTCCACACAAAAACCAATTTGTCACTGCCTTGTTGTGGTAGTAGTCCACAAATCAAACACTGTTTTTCGTCATGGCATCGCCCTGGTTAATAATCATTAACATTACTCCTAGTTAAAATTGAGTATTAACTGGCGCCTTACAACATATACAAGATTTGATTCACTTTTGTTGTCAACTAAAGAACATAAGAGTGTTCTATCAACAAGCCAAGTTTTTCACACTTAAGATTTTATATTTATACACAAATCACAAGTTTGTATCAATTGTTGTAAACATTTTTCTTCAAAAATCCAAGTTTTGCACACTTAAGATTTTATCTATACACAAATTGTTTCAAAAAGCTAAGTTTGTATCAATTGTCGTAAACGTTTTTTTTTTCAAAGATATGTTTTGTATATAAAGATTTCTGAATGAGCTATTGTAATTTTTTTTTTCAAAGGTATGCTTTGTATATATAGAGTTTTGAAAGATTTATTGTAAATCCTTAGTTAGTCGTTGTGAACCAAAGAGAAGTCCTTCGTTTTTCAAGTGCGCTTGTTCTTATAGATTTAAGGGTTGCATTAAATGTTCTCCATGCAACATTGAATGCATACTTCTATTTGAAGGAACGTTTTAATATGCAACATAACTTATTAGGCCTATTTCAGATTAATTTCAGCTCAACTAGATTAAAATTCAAGACCATACAGATGGACTATGTTGTAGATCATGGGAGCTTTGATGATTTAAATATGTGATAAAGGTTGAAGTTGTGCTACTTTTGGTTTGAGCTTAGTCTAGGTTGTTTAGATTTCTTGTAAAGATCATAATAGTATAACACAAGCTAGTTCAATTCTTTTTAAAAGAGAAAAGTGTTTTCCTAAGCAAAGAGAAAAGCAACCGGTTGAAATCACGAAATAATTGGTTGTTTGTCACTTCGCTTGATTGAAGGTTTTAAAACTATTTTTGACTTGGTTAAATATCTGCCTAACCAATTCAACCGGTTAAAATGAATTTTCAACCGGTTGATTGTCACATTTCATAATAGCTTTTCAAAAACCTGTTGGATATGTTTTTCAATTGGATCAAAACTGTTTTGGCTCATGATTGACTGCCTAGAACGACTAGTTTTAAGAGATATAAGTATGGCTTCTTTTTGTATTTAAAAAACAACAAGTAAACACATTTACAGTGAGATTGAAATTGTTTTTGAGAAGAGATTCAAATCAAGTTTTGCTAGATTATTATATAGTTATGCACTGGTTCAAGGTCTGATCTTATGAGCCCTGTGATTCCTGTAAATTCAGGTGTAATATGTTCCTTTCTGATTCTTGTATTTGTCCTTTTATAAACTTGCGAAGTGTGTGAAAACCTGTAAGGTCAGAGGGTGTTCTGACTAAGGTTGTGTGTTTAGCAAAGAGGGTGAGTGGTTCTTGTGGTATCAAGATCACCTCTTTGTGATTGTGTGTATAGTAATTTGTGATTAGTTACTAGTGGAACCCAGTGGTTGTTCTGGGAACTGGATGTAGCTCAAGTTTGAGTGAACCAGTATAAATTGGTTGAGTAATTTCTCTCTCTCTTACTCCTTATAAACTGTTTGATTTAGTTTTGTTTTTGTTGCTGCCATAAACAACCGGTTAAAATGAAGTTTCAACCGATTGAAATTCTGCAAACAGTTTCTTTTACATTGTTTGATTGACTTCCTTGATTGCTTCTTCTGTGATTGTTGATAAAACTTCATTCTTATTCAATCTTTGCGAAAATATTTTGATAAACAATTCACCCTTCCTTTTGTTTAAGCCATTAATTCTAACATATGCAGCGATGATAAACTATCATTTTGGCGAAACGGTTGATGTGAGACAATTTTGACTCAAATCTTAAGTGATTTTCTAATGTTGACATTCTTTGTGAGATTGTGTTTGTAGTGAAACAAATCAACATTCCTTACAAACATAGTAAAAATATTTTTATGTTAAAAGCATCACTATTTAAACTTTAAAAGTCATACACTACAATAAAATCATTAAATAAAAACTAATTTTAAAGAAAAAGTAATTAGTTACTATATTAACTAAATTTGATAATATTTTTAAGACTATAACAAAATTATTTGTTTTTAAAGTAGTTTCTATTATTAATAAAATTTATGAACTAATTTCTAAATTTATATCTAATTAGCTACCAACTTTAAAATCTAAAATAGTTGGTAGCTAAAACATTGATAGCTAATTAAATATAAATGTAAACTTAGGATTCTTATATGGATAACACTTGGACTTAACCTATACACAATTGTTCCACGTTATATGTCACATCATAAAAAATTAACTATCAAAATTTATCAAACCAAATTGCATATTTTTTAAGAAACTTTGAAAACAAATTGATTTTTTTAAAAATCATTATAATAAATTAAATATTGACAATAAATGTAAAGACAAAAAGACGATTATAGCTAATATTTTTTTTTTTCAATTAGGTAAACTATTGGATATAGTATCATATTAATCTTTTGCTAGTTTTTCCACTTGGTACAATTATATTTTTCTTTCATGAGCTCATTCAAAGTTAGACATGACCTAAAGTATTGAGTCCAAACTATAATGGATAATCAATAAATTGCAGTTCCCATGCCCATATCAGTGTACAACAAGAAAAAATTATCATGCCCATACACGTGTTTTACTCAATGTTTTGATTTTTCACTTCAACAGTCAGAAATAACACCAACTTTCTCTGTTTCAAGTGATCTTATTACTTGACTCATCATATACATCAATCTTGAATGTTATTGGTATCTTCAATTTTATTTCATTGTTATTTCTTCTTTGGTTGTACTGCTTTGAGACAACCAGAAGTTGTTGCAGAAAAATTAAAGCCAAATATTGGACCAATTTTGTTGTGCTTATTTTCTAAAAAAATCTTTTTAATAAAATTAGCATGCTTGTGTTTTTTATTTACTTATTTAACTTATTTTGAAAATATTTCTATATTTTAAGAAGCTAATCTTATATGTATGTTAAAGAATATTTTCCTCAATTTTTTTTTGATATGTCTAAGATAAAATTATGAGAGAACTCTAAATTTCAAAACGTATAATACTTTATTTTTAATAATTCACATATTATCTCAATAAGTTTAAGATTAGAACAACTTATTTTAAATTTAAACAAAATGACGCTTAATTACTCTATAGGTAATCTTTAAGGAATATTAAGAATAACTTTAGTTTATAGAATTTTTACGTGCCATGTCCCTTTCCTTTTAAAAGAATCTAATATTTACTTTTTGGTCATTCAAATATTATAATTTTTGTTTTAATGATTTAATCGTGTCAAATTACACTAATAAAGTCTCATAATTATTGTAATTTTGAATTGAAAATGGGTTTTGCTAATTAATTTAATAGCTCAATCCAACCAAATAATAAATTGAATGTTTTTATTTTCTCAAATTTGAGGGAATTTTTTTATCTTTTAAATTTATAATGGATATGATTAGGTTGTATAATTTAAAAAAAAATATTTGTTTTAATCTCTCACCAAAATTTTGTTGGAAAAATCCGAACTAACTCTCTCTCTCTTAAGTGTATATATAAAATGGGTACTTGCGGAAATAATAGCCAAACAGAAAAAAGAAAATAGAGCACAAAATTTTTTACTGTGGAAAACGTCCTCAATTGAGAAATAAAAACCCACGGGACTTATTCTAGAAAATGTCTCCACTATGAAAGTAGGATTACAATATTTGTTTCTAAATAACAGTCAATCTCATCCAACCAGGATGAAATACAATGTGTCTCTGGCCTCTCACTAAGATTTCTAATCTCACGCTATGGTGTCTATTTTCTCTATGTTTCTTCCTTACTTGCCTTCCTCTTCCTCGCAAGTTTCCTTTATATAGAGGATGAGAGGAATGTTCCTTCATAAAGAAATAATGGATAATTAATGTTTATCACATTTTCAATATATCTTGAAAATATTATCTTCAACTTTTAAGGTTGGACTTCATATTCTTCAAAAGAAAAATAATTCTAAGACTTTGAAATGGTCATCATTGAATATATTCAATAGATCAATTATCAAGATTCATTGATGATGATTCCCATTATTAAAATAAGATTCCCAACAATTGATAAATGTTTTCCAATTAATAACAATTTTGTTAAAAAATAATTGACATGTTTTTTAATTAATTACTTTTTGCCTACATATCGTGGTATTAAAAAATCACGTTAAACTGTAATTCAAGCAACAGCAAATCTCATTGAGATATACTTAATCTAGATGTGTGAAAAACTTGAGGCAAAATAAATCTAGAATTGATTATTATGTTTTAAAAATGAAATTTTAAAATAGAATTTGGAAATCAAAATTTGTTCTAGAAAACAAATCTGAAATTCAAGAAAAACGTTATGGAAACAAAAATTCAGGAAACAAAATATGAAAAGTACATTTCGGAGAAAGATTTCCAGAATTTAGAAAAGAGATCCAGAAATCCAAATCTGGAAACTTGTTCCGAAAAGATTTTTGATCCACACCCCCCTCTTTTATTTAAGAGGAGCATTTTTGTCATTTTACATGTAAATTGGGTGCAGGTTCAAATTAGGTTCACAAAGTAATTGCCAAAACTTGAACAAGCTAGGATTGAATCAGTTATATCCTAAAGTTTTGGGATTTGATTAATATTATTGTTGGGTTATTAAGATTTAATTAGTAGGTATTGAGATTTAATTAGTTGAGATTTAATTAGTTAGGATTTAATTAGTAGTTTCTATTATTTGTCATTTATTTTTAGTTGGAATTTAATTAGCAGTTTTTATCATTTATCTTTATCATTTGTAATCTTTAGTACTCTATAAATAGAGTATTGAACTATTATCTCTAAGATATGAATAAATATATGCACCTTGTTTCCTTCTCTTAATTCTCTACCATATTCCTTATCATTGTTCTTGTTCTTGGTATAATCGGAAGCCCACCTAGGGTTTTTCTTTTCCAAAGCCTAATTGTTCTTCTAAATCTCTTACGAGAGGACCTAGATGTTTGTGCACACAATCATTCATATAAATTGGTATCAGCTTGGACCTTCCAATACTTTCAATGGTCGAATCAACATGCTCCGCTCAAGCTGCTAAGGAGATGGAAGATCGAATCTCCCAAAGGATGGATAATAGGTTGATGGAACTCACGACTACATTGTAGGAAACCTTGACTCTTTCTATGAAAGACACCATGCATGAATTACTTACTCAATCTCGAGAAGAAGACCCCATGGCCTCTCAAATGACAACATGTTGCGTGGACCTCGAACAAGATATTCTTATGTCTGTGGCATAAGGTTGGCACGCATTGACTTCCCCAAATTCAATGGAGAAAATGTTAACTAGTGGATTTATCAATGCGAAAATTATTTTCTCATTGACAACACCCCAGAAGAATTTAAGGTGAAGTTGGAAATTGTGCATTTAAAAGGCAAGGCCTTGCAATGACATGCCACACTTATGAAATCAGGTTTAGATATGGGTGCACCTTTGTGGACAACATTCACGAAAAGTCTAATCGATCGGTTTGGTGCAATTGGCGATGATCCCATGGTTGATTTGATGCGTCTACGACAAAAGACTTCAGTTGATGCCTATCTGATGGAGGACCATTCGGAAGGACACATATTGGGCCTTTAACTAGGGCCATGTATAGAAAAATGGAAGAAGAAGAAGAAGGAGTTCAGAAAACTCTATTTTTATGAAGAATTAATTTTTGACTTTTCTTCCAAATTTCCTAGTCTTATAAATTACAAAGTAGTGTAGGCTATATTTTTTACTTGTATTTCGGCCATTATCTTGGGCCATGTTTTAGGCCAATTTTCATGGGCCAATTAGAGTAGGATGTAAATAAAAAAAGAAAGAGTCTAACAAGAGTTACAATTGGGCCTCCTTGGACCCAATGCAACTCTAGACCATCTGAAGTGTTTTTAGGATTAAAGCTTGCACCTTGCCTGCCCATAAGCACTATAAATACAAGTGTTAACCCCTTTGTAAATCATATTTGAATTGATAATGAAAATCTCCCCAAGTTGCTAGCTCATTTGTCTTCAAATTCTCACTCTCAAGTTTGCATTTCTATTAGTGTTTTCCTTGAATCTTCTTAGAAGTTAGCCTAACCTCTCTTAAGATTCATTTTAGCCAGCCAATCCCTCAAAATTCCACACCCAAAAATACAAAACAAAAGACTCATAGTAATGCAAGCTAGGATTGCATCACTATCATGAAGAGTTCGATTCAATCATTACAAGATCGAAGTTATTTGATGATCATATTCTAAGATGCTTCCTTGGTGGATTAAAGAAAGAAATCCAGACGATGGTAAGCATGTTCCAACCTACGTCTCTACAATATGCGTTTACTTTGGCCAGGACGTATGAAGTAGCCAATTCAAGCAATTCGATGGCCAAATTCCACCGGGGAGTCTTGGGTCCAACACCAGTGCCTATATCATCGTCTACTCCAATCAATGCAGCCCCTAAACCCAAACCAACACACCACTTAACGTCAGAGTTCATAGCAGAACGCAAAGCCAAAGGCCTTTGTTATTTTTGTGATGAACCCTACTCAATGGAGCACAATAGGGTCCACAAGAAATTACAACTTCAAGTCATTGAGATGGAGGAAGAAGATGACTCACATGATAGTCCTCCCTGTGACGCGACTAAATTATTGCAAAGGAAGGAGCCACACATCTTACTCAACGCATTAACCGGAGTGGTTGGGTTCAGAACTATGAGAATAATTAGCTATCATAAAAAATGACCTTTACATATTCTCATTGTAGTGGCAACACTCATAGTTTCTTAGATACCCAAATAGCTCAAAAATATGGGTGCATAATTGATACGATTGCCCTTTTGAATGTCGTGGTAGCAGATGGGTCAAAGATAAAAGATATTTTCAGTGTTCAAAAATTTTAGTTTGACAATTCAACACACAACTTTTATTGCTAATATGCTCCTCAACTCATTATGGAGTTCAATGTACAATGAAGGCAACATGTTCTACGTGGCTCTATAGCCCTTAAGATCAAACCTGCACACAAGAAACAGTTGCGTAAAACTTTTATTAAAGGTGTGCATTTATCTATGATGCACATTGCTGCAGAGGAGGAGATGTTGTTGCATTCCTTGACTACACATGTCGCACAAAAGGAGATTCCAATTGAGATCACGAATCTATTACAAGAATTTGTAGACATTTTTCAAGAACCACAACAATTACCACCCTTTTGACCAGGCCATGATCATCATATTCCATTGATTTAGAGAGTTAATCCCATCAACAAAAGGCCTTACAGGTATGAAAAAAAACAAAAAGATATTATTGACCAACTTATACATGAATATTTGCAATTAGGAATTCTTCAGGAAAGTTGTAGCCCTTATGCTACCCCCGTGGTTCTAGTGGGAATAAAAGATGGTTCATGGAGACTTTGTGTTGATTATAGAGATTTGAATAAGGGCATAGTCAAGAAAAAATTTCCCATTCCCTTAGTCGATGATTTACTGGACGAATTAACAGGATCTACTATTTTTTTCGAAAATTGATTTACGTGCAAGATATAATCAAGTTCAAATGAATCCCGAAGATGTGTGGAAGACAACTTTTAGAGCACACTTGGACCATTATGAATGCCTGGTGATGCCATTTGGATTCGCCAATGCCCTGACTACATTCCAAGGATTAATGAACTCCATTTTTCAGAAGTTTTTAAGATATTTTTGCTAGTGTTTTTTTTATGTTATTCTAGTCTATAACAAACACATAACAGAACATATACAAGATCTAATAGAAGTTTTGCAAACTCTACGTAACCATTCTCTTTGCCAAGAGATCTAAATGCTATTTTGCGGTTCCAGAAGTGGAGTACTTAGGCCATATTATTAATGCACAGGGAGTTTCCACAGACTCCAACATAGTTGCTGCCATGGTAAGTTGGCCTCTACCATGAACCTTAAAACAATTAAGAGGGCTTTTGGACTTAGCTGGATATTTTAGAAGATTTGTTTGAGGGTATGGCGTCATTCCTAAACCCTTAACTAATATCCTTAAGAAGGACAATTTCATTTGGTGTGAGAGGGCTGAACAAGCTTTTCACGAACTTAAGAAGATGATGAGTAGTACTCCCTGTTAGAATATATGGCCTTAAACAAGAGGGGGGGGGTGAATTGTGATGGGAACCATCCAACCACATACATCCACATAATGATGATGAAGAAGAAGCATTGGATTTGAGGACAAATCATTTTCAAGAGGGAGGGGATGATGGAAGAGGCCCAAGCCCATGATAGAAAAAGCCCA
>Ga0123342_1006237_pt1 | contig 16674 bp, 17 predicted proteins | sample Turbeawhitnodule_FD_89960 | JGI IMG/M metagenome (GOLD analysis project Ga0123342, IMG submission 89960) | Root nodule microbial communities of legume samples collected from Mexico - Turtle bean Mexico white nodule | ecosystem: Host-associated > Plants > Roots > Nodule | place: Mexico: Nepantla... | reverse complement strand
TCTTCATTCATGCACTTATCATTATTCATGCTCAAGTCCAAGTTCAACTATCTGATATGATCACCAAGCTGAACTTTTCTGCACTAAGAGACAAACTCAATGCTTGGTTTGTCTCAACTTCACGGTACTCTGAGCTTGAAGGGGAATAATAGAGTATACTTGTACATGTCAATGGCTGAGTCAGCCCTTATGCAGAGTTAGTTAGCCAACTGTCATTTTGTTATGACAGCTGGAGTTTGTTTGGTTAGCTAGTTGTCATTGTGTAATGATGACCATATTTAGTTGGCTTAGGTCTAGCCTGTTGCAAGGCTATTCCTCTGTATAAATAACTGAGCTCAATGGCTCCTCCTCTGTGTGTAATCAATCCATTTTTACAGTTTAATAAAATTTCATGTTATCTTTTCACACTTTAAATTATTTACAAATAATAAAAAATCAAATTAGGAAAAATATGATGAATTAAAATAAAAAGATGGAATATTTGTAGTTTTTCCTGTTATTCTGGTGGAGGTTGAATTAGTGGACTGCAATTTTTAAAAAAATCTAAGGTGTGATGTGATATGTTGTTTTCCTTTTGTTTTTAATTAACTTCAATTACTTTTGTTCGTCTTCTCTCTTCTGTATTTGTGATTAATGACATGTTATTATTCAACTTCATTCAGATTATTGTTGTGAATCCTGCTATGGATAGAGCGTTGGAGTTCTTGCAAAAATTTGCAATTGATGTACACAATGGAAAGATTTCAGAAGACAGATTACGTTTTGGGGCAGCTTGGAGGCATCCCCCACAAATTGATGACCCTAAGTTGCACAAGCAATGGGCAAAGCTTCAATTAATGGATTTTGTTCAGTCTTTGGCTAATACAGAATTTGCAGTAAGCTTTCTTTTCTTTTATCAATTTTATTTTGGTTCCAATGCAACTATAGTTTTTATGAAAATGAAGACACTGGAGCAAAGTTATATAAAACATATAAAAAATGCATACAAAAACACAATGCATGGAATGCAAAATTATGGGATAATGTCCCTATTTTTTCAGTTTTTGTTTGTTAAAGGTGATTTTTAGGCTTTACTATGCTACTTGTTACATGTAACAAATGTTAAAAGTGAGTTCTTACATACCTAAAAGTTATTATAATTATTGTCATGTTTTATAAGAAGGATATGATGAGAAGAGGTTTATTTTTCGAATATCTTTTTGTCAAATTACTTTTTGTACCTGTTTTGTTGATTAGTAGCTTATGTTTAGTTCCCTGTTGAATGTTTTTGTCGTAGAGTAGATAACAACGAATGAAATGGGAAATTATTTCTATATTTATTGACAATTGAAGAAACTAAACTAAGCTGAAAGAGAGAAAGGTTCATGTAAACTGAAAATGAATATGTATTTACTGTTTTTTTGAACTTCCCGTACAGGTATTTATATAGACCCTGTAGCTAGCACAGCAAACTCTTCTGTGTAGACTATAATTCATTTTAACTAACTTACAAGATGGCTTGTATGGACGTGTCATCAAATAGTGGTTATGGAAGCACCATAACAGTATGTCATGGCAGTTTTGACGGTCATTGCCATCCGCTATATTGAAGGATATGATGTCTTTTGCCATTTCTATTGTGGTGCTTGCCATGCACATGGGGTAATGGTGTTTGGCAGTGCTCATGATGGATTATTAGAGTTTTTTTATATTTTTTTAAAGCATGATTTTAGGCTTGACCCATTTTTTTACAGCTCAAAGCCTGAACAAGTGAGAGAAGGAGTCTTCTATGAACTAGAACCTTCTTCTCCATGGTGCAAGAACCCTAAGATGTAAAAGCATTTCAAAATGAGTCTTCTTTGTTGTGGAGCCTTGTTTTTAGTTGTCTTTGACAATAACACTTGAGCTAGATAACAAAATAAAAAAAATATTTTATTGATAACAATGACACCAATTACCTTCTCATCACCTTTATTTGTTACAATCAAACTCTTTAAGACAAAGAAATTAAAATATGCTGAAATGAATAGGAAGATTCTAAAGATAATTTCTCCTATTAAGTATGGAGATAGTGTACATATTTACATCCTAATAGTTTTCTATTTGAATTCTTGTAGGTACATCGTTGTAACTATTGGAGATTCTACATTTACTAGATATATGACCAAATTATATTTTATAAGTAGTTGCAAACCTCATATTTCAACTCGGTTTTATGAGGTTGAGTTAGACTTATATTCCACTTTCTTAAGATGGTATAAGAGTCATTCATAGTCTATCATAATCACATTTGTTGGGCTTATCGTGTCATCTGTTATCGGGTTCTCCCTTAGTCCCATGCATGAGAGGTTCAGTGCTCAGTGTGAGAGAGCGTGTTAAAGATCCCACATTGACTAGAAGTATGACGAAATTATAATATATAAGTGGGTGCAAAACTCACCTTTTAAGCCGATTTTGTGAGGTTGAATTTGACTTAAATTTCACATTCTTTAGACTAACCATAAGACCTTTATCAAGATTATCTTTGATGAAGTGCTTGTCAATTTTAATGTTTTGTCCTATCATGTTGTACTAGATTGTGGGCAATTCTTATGACTGACTTGTTATCTTATAGAATCTGGATCAGAAAACTCAAAACAGGAGAGTTGTCAGATGTAAAAGAGAACTTTGAATAATGCTTTCAATTAACAAAACGAAAACATATACATCTCCACGGGCTCTTTATGGGTCCAAATTCCTCCCACTCAAAATATTTTCTCTCCCCCTCCCACAAAATATATACAACTTCTCATAACAACAACAAAAACAATAATCTCAGCTACTTGAATTAAATAAAATAACTGTATTTCTCTCTCCCTTATTTCCTCTTTCATAGACCTTTGTAATAGAAGTTCATGTCCTAACAATACTTGACCCATCAGTATTGACGTCGTCCTCAAGGTGGAATTGTGGAAAGTGTTCAACAATAACAAAAACTTCCTCCCAACTGCGTTCAAATTCTGGTAAATTCTTCCATTTGAGCAAAATCTTTTGCTGACCTCCATCATTGATTCTACAATCCAACACTACTTTCGGAAACAAATTCAACTGAACACCTTCTATTTGTCCTTCCGGCAGGGGTTGAGACTTTTGTGTAAGCTGTATAACTTTTTTCAAAAGAGCCACATGAAAAACTTGATGAATCTTAGAATGAAATGGAAGCTCCGATTGATATGCTACAACTCTACCTTATCTAAAATTTTGTAGGGACCATAATAATGTGGACCCAACATTTTATATGGTTGCAATTTGAGATATACCCAATCCCCCACTTCTAATTGATCATCTCTACGACTATGATCAACATATTGTTTCATTTGATCTTGGGCCTTTAGCAAATTCTCTTGTAACTCCTTTGACAAAGTGTCTCTCTGGTGAGTAAGCGAATTAATTTCTTCAACTTGAGAAGGAATAGTAGCCCCTCTCACCAAGGGAGGAGGGTTTTGTCCATAAAGAGCTTTAAAAGGAGACATTTGTGTAGAGGTATTATAATTTGTGTTGAACCAAAACTCTGCCCAAGGCAGGTGTAAGGGCCACTGCCTTTGTTTAGTACCTGTTAGACATTGTAAGTAAACTTCTAAGCACCGATTAACAACTTCGGTTTGTCCATCCGTTTGGATAAGTCGTGCTCATGCAAAACTGAGTTACTGTTGTTAGTCTAAACATTTCCTTCCAAAAACTACTCATGAAGAGTTGGTCTCTATTTGAAAAAATGATAGCTGTAAATCCAGGCATACAAACCACCTCCTTGACAAACATACAACTATTATCTTAGTTGAAAATGGGTGTGACACAACAAAGAAATGGGCATATTTTGTTAGACAATCAACCACCACTATAATAAAATCTTTTCTTGCCTCTTATGTTAGCCCAACTTTTATGTGGAACCCAAAGAGGTTGTAACAGCCCAGCTAAAGATAAGATACAAACATTAGAAGCGGCCATATACTCTTTAATATCAGTCCACATCCCCGCCCAATAATCAAATCTTGCTATCTGTTTGTGTGCAAAAGAACCCCAAATGGCACCCAACATGAGTCGTGAAATTCTTTCAAAAGAGTAGGGATTCTCCTAGAATTTCTTGGAGAACCAATCTGACTTTCTACTACAGACGACCTTTTATAACCTAATAATTTGTATGGACTGTTGTTCCTGACAAAATCTATTGAAAGATTTTGTATAAGTGAGGATCCTTTTGAACTCCCTCCTCCCAAGCATGCCATTCTTTAGGTTTTGCCACTGATAATGCAGCAAAAGAATACTGTGAAAAGCATCAGCTGCTGAGTTTTCCTTACCAGGTCTATACTGAATTTCGAAGTCATAGCCTCCTATAGTTTTTTGGATGGCTGGGAGTGGAACTTCTAGCTTAAAATTCAAGTCTTTTCCAAATTGTGTTTAAGAACAAGTCATCTTTGTAATGTTCTGGAAGCATCTGTCTAAGAAGTTTGAGTGTATAAACTGGTGAAGAAAAAATGTGAGCTATGTTGAGTAAAGTGTGATTCTTTTGTAGTATCCTTATTATATATTTTATTATTATTATACATAAGGCCGTTGTTATTTGCATGTGGATGCAATCTCAAAGATGAACCACAAAATTTGTTCTTATACTTCTACTTTATTTGGATAACCTATTATAACAAGTTTCTTATTTTTTCCCCTTTACTTGTTTTCCTTTTTTATTCTTTGTTGATAATTAAGAAAAGCAATCAGAATCTTGGATTTGATATGTGGGAATCATGAGTTATATAATTTGGTTTTCTCCATTTAATATTAGGATTTGTTGTAATTAGGATTCCTTTCTTTTTGTTTTTTAGGAAAGAATCTTTGCTAATATTTAGGCAGATTGTTAGCATCCAATCATCGACTATATTTGCTATCTTAGTTTTGGCATCAATTGCCCCATGTTGTTATCTAGGGTTGATATGAATTGTTAAGAGAAATATTAATTAAAGATTAAATAGTGTAATAACAAATTGTTTTTAGGATGTCTTTAATAATTAATAAACCAAAGTTTGATGCTATGTATTAAGGCATTTGGATTAGGTTTTGTTGTACACATCATGGGATGTCCCATCGAAGCAGTACCTTGACCGTGTCAATTATCAACTCACTTTTGATAAGATTAGTATTTTGCTTAGGGGTGGTGATATTTTGACTTCCACAAACACACAACTCAAAATAATATTTTAATAATTTTTGCTTTATTTTTAATTTAAAATTCTAATATACATTATTATATTATTAAAATAGGTTGAAAGTGGATGTAATTTTTTTAAGGAGTGTCAAAGTATTATTTTCCTTTGCTTAGATATTTATATTAAGAAAAGGACTTTTTATGTTATTTATTTATTACTATGCAAAGATGCGGTTGGAATATGTTATGTAATGTTGGCCATTATCTTCGAGCAGGTCAATTACCGAAGTGATTATAGTGAAGAAATCTTTGATGATCCATCTACGATTGCTATGTTACAGGTATGTTAATTCTAGAAAAAGCCATTGGCCTTTTAGGATCTTCCTTGTCAAATTTTATATTACTAGCTCATTCTATTCGAAGTTGAGATGTAGATGATCATTAGTAGTTATCTTTGAAAAATGTTTGCTTCAATAATTTTATTTCTTGTGTTTGTGATAGGTTGTTTATTATGGTAAAAATTTAAGTTGAAAATTAAGAACCATCAAGTACAAGTGTAGGTGAATTATTGAACCTTTTAATACTCACAAGTAATTTTATTTCTTGTGTTTGTGATAGGTTGTTTATTATGGTAAAAATTTAAGTTGAAAATTAAGAACCATCAAGTACAAGTGTAGGTGAATTATTGAACCTTTTAATACTGAAAATCTACAATAACAACTTGACCTAAATTCTTTGAAATATATTGTCAAACTATAAGAAAAGGATAACCATTGAGTTGAAATCATGTTTCTGTGACAATATTGGTGATTTGTTTTTATTGGTAAAAAGAGATCAATACAATAATTAAAAGCTATTTTATATCCTATAATAAAAAAGATATGATCATAGAATAATATAGATGCTATTGAATGTAACGGGCTTAGCCCATAGTTTATAGTATTTTGTTATTAATGTTATTATTTTCATCTATAAATAAAGACCCCTATGTGTGTATTTTACACAAGGGATATCAATCCTATATTTATTTATTTTCATTCTTAACATGGTATCTAAAGCTTAGGGTTAGGATTCAATTTTTTGGTGAACCCACTATTCACTGTCAGCTGCCACCGCCGTCGTCGGATTTGTTGTCGTCGGAGCCTCCCTCGCCGTCATCGAAATCTGGTAAGAGCCAGAATTTTCGTCAGAATCTTGCCAGATTACTGTTGTCACCAATTGAATGACAACTAGCTCTATGGATCCGTCTCCTACCCAATCTTACAAATTAGATGGAACTAATTGGGCCTCATATATTAAACTGTGGCTTAAGAGTCAAGATTATGTTGATCATCTTACCCAATGTGTTCGCATTGTTTATGCAGATGAGGCTTCCCGTTGGTTGAAAATTGATGCTCAATTATGCATTGTTGTTAAATCTACTATTCACTCATCTTCAAAACAATTTTTTCGTGTTTTTGAGACGTGTTCAGAAGTTTGGGAACAGGCAAAATTATTATACACCAATGATACTCAACGTCTTTACGGTGTGTCAAAATCTCCTTACTGTAGTTGTTCCCAAACGTCTTGATGGTACATTGGCTGAATATTTGGGTAAACTACATGCTCTTCTTCATGATTTTAATGAGTTATTGCCTCCTGCCTCCAACGGTCCAAGTTCTTCATGTTATTGGGCTTACATTGCCTTCCTGATGATTATTCTCATGTCCGTGATCAGATTTTGGGATCTCCTATTCTTCCCAATTTTACTTCCACTTGTTCTACCCTTATGCGTGTGTTTGGTAAACACATCACTGATACACCTCTTCCAGTTAATGACTCTTTTGCTTTAATCTATCAGTGTTTATCGTACTCGCTCTTCCAAGTGTGACCATTGTGGCAAACTTGGTAACAAAATTGGTCGGTGTTATGCCTTACATGGTCGTCTTCCTAGATCTGTTGCAGTTGTCCAAAATGTCCCTGTGCAACCTTTTACCATGGATCCTACTTCATCCGATATCTCAGGTCAACTTGCAATTTTCAATGAATTTCTTAAATGGTATAGGATCGTCAAAACTCTGGTTCCACTGCTTCTGTTGCACATTTAGGTACACCTTTTGCTAGCATTACTCACTCTAATTCTCTTGGTTCTTGGGTTCTCGACTCAGGTGCCACCGATCATGTTATTGGTAATAAATCCTTTTTCTCTTCTTTGTCTACCTCCGGTTATTTACCAACCATTACCATGGCCCTAGGCTCTCATCCTGTGGTGTTGGTACTATTCTTCTTCTTCCTTCTTTATCTATTGATAATGTTCTTTATGTTCTTGGGTCTTTCTTTAACTTATTATCCATTAGTCGTCTAACTCGTTCCCTTGATTGTGTTATTTCTTTTACCAAATATTCTGTTTGTTTATAGGACCGGAGTTCAGGACGGATGATTGACATCAAATGTGAGTCTCATGGTCTTTACTACCTATGAACATTTGCACATGTTGGCATGGTTATGGTTTCTCCATCTCATTCATGCTCAGCTAGGTCATCCTAGTCTTGCCAACAAGATGTAGCACCTTGTTCCAAGTCTGTCCAAAGTGTCTAGTTTGTCTTGTCAGTCGTGTCATTTAGGTAAACAAAGTCACAGTTCTTTTCCTAGTAGTGTCTCAGAACGTGCTTCATCCCCTTTTGTCTTAGTTCACTTTGACATTTGAGGACAAAGTCGTGCTAAGTCTACTTTAAGGTTTCAATATTTTGTTACTTTTATTGATGATTATTCAAGATATACTTGGTTATTTTTAATGAAATCTCGTTCTGAGTTGTTTTCTATATTTCAATCTTTTTATAATAAAATTAAAAATCAATTTGGAGTTTCAACTAGAACCTTCCGCACTGATAATGCTTGTGAGTATCTTTCTCATTCTTTTACCACTTTTATGAAATCTCATGAAATTCTTCATCAAACCTCATGTGCTTATACTCCTCAACAAAATGGGGTGGTTAAGCGCAAGAATAGGCACCTTGTTGAAACTACTCGTACTATGTTACTTCATAGTGACGTTCCTCAACGTTTTTGGGGTGATGTTGTTCTTAGTGCATGTTATGTAATTAATCATATGCTATCTTTGGTTTTAGAGAATAAAATTCCTCATTCTATTTTATTTCCTCATGAACCTCTTCATCCTTTATCACCTAAAGCTTTTGGGTCTACATGTTATGTTCACAATTTTTGTTTTGGTCTAGATATATTATCTGCTCAGTCGCACAAATGTGTTTTTTTAGGGTTTACTAGATCTAAAAACAGATTTAAATGTTTTTCACTTTCTCTTAACCATTATTTCATTTTTGCAGAGGTCACCTTCACTGAGTCTTCTCTTTATTTTAAGTCTTTATCTTCTCCACCTGTCTCTGTCTGAACAAGTACATATTCCAGTTGTCATTGATCCTTTATTATGTCTAGTGTGCCTAAAGATTCTCCTCCTCCACCACCTCCTCAAGTTTATAGTCGTCGTCAGTCTTCCCATCGTCCACAAGATGACTCTCTTCTAGTACCAGATCCTCTGTCCCTTCCGGCACCGATAGTTGAACCTAATATTCCTATTGCCATAAGTAAAGGTATACGTTCTACCCGTAATCCCTATCCACATTGTAATGCTTTAAGCTACGATCGACTATCTCAATCTTTTTATAAGTCATATGTGCTCAACTTGCTTACTACACTGCAAAATGTTAGGATGAGTCATAGCGAGATAGTTCAGCTTACCTACTAATTGTTTGTATCTCAAGATCTGAGTACAACTCTTCTTTTATGTGGTACAAGTTTGATACTTGGATCCATTGGTGGTCTACAAGTGTACATCCCTATTTTTTTCTAAAATATCCAAAGCATATTTCCTTTGTGATACGATCAAACCACCATTGGAGTTAGCAACTTTAATACCTAGGAAGTACTGTAGTTTACCAAGGTCTTCTATTTGGAACGATTGAGTAAGATATCTTTTTAGAGTTGATAAAGACGATACACCTTATCAGACATCCCCCTTTGAGTAACAAATCTAAGAGGTTGTTCTATGTATACTTCCTTCCTTATCAAGTTAACACATTCGAGTGAATAATGGCTGCCATGTAGAAAAGAAGGATGACAAATGTCATTGTAGCAATATAAACTGTTATTATAATCTTGTCTATAGATCTTTATAAAACTTATGGCAACCAGACCAACTTTATATCGATCAATGTTCCCATTAGATCCAATTTTAAGAGTATACAACCACTAACACCTAACAAATGTTTTTCTAGCTAGAACAAAAATCAACTCCCAAGTGCCACTACTTTGGAGAGCACATATCTTATGAATCATAGCTTGTTGCCACTATGGATAGATAAAACTTAACTGGGAGACTTAGAAATTGAAATAGAAGAGAAAGAGGACAAGCAAGTATAATGTGTGAAGCAAAGACGATGGTAACTTAGGTTAGTATAGTGGAGGGAAGAGTTATGGGTATACCCTTACAGAGGGCAATGGGAAGATTGTGTTCCACTTTCGGAGTTGGAATTGACGAAGGATCCGACACTAGAAAAGAGTCATCCCATGGAAGATGGGAAGGCTAACAATGACGGTAAACTTGAAGATTTGGTGGAGGAGAAGGATTTGTAGGTACACTAAACAAAACAAGAACTGTAATATGTACTGGTTTAGATGGAGACACGGGTGGAGAAGATAAAGATTTAAAATATAAAGAAGACTCAGTCAAGGTGACATCTGCAAAAATGAAATAACAGTTAAGAGAGGGGCAAAACATTTATATCCTTTTTGAGATCTAGTGAAGTCTAAAATAACACATTTGTGTGACCTAGCTGATAATTTATCAAGACCAGGACACAAATTGCGAACAAAGCATGTAGTTCCAAAAACTTTAGGTGGTAGGAGATGAAGAGGTTGATGAGGAAATAAAAGAGAATGAATAATTTTATTCTCTAAAAAACTGAAGATAACATGCACTAAGAACAACATCACCCCAAAAACATTGAAGAACATCACGATGAAGTAACATAGTGCAAATAGTTTCAACAAGGTGTTTATTCTTGTTCTCAGCCCCCTCATTTTGTTTAGGGGTATATAAGCACATGATGTTTGATGAAGAATGCCATGGGATTTCATAAAAGTGGTAAAAGAATGAGGAAGATACATACGAGCATTATTACTGTGTAAGGTTCGAATCGAAACTCCAAATTGATTTTTAATTTCGTTATAAAAAGATTGAAATATAGAAAACAACTCAAAATGATATTTCATTAAAAATAATCAAGTACATCTTGAATAATCATCAATAAAAATAACAATACTGAAACCCTAAATTAGACTTAACACGACTTGGTCCACAAATGTCAAAGTGAACTAAGGCAAAAAGGGATGAAGCACGTTGTGAGACACTAGTAGGAAAAGAACTACGAATGTGTTTCCCTAACTGACACGATTCACACAATAAACTTGATAAATTAGAAAAACTTGGAACAAGCTATTGCAACTCGTGTAAAATACACACATATGGGTGTTTATTTATAGATGAGAATAATAACAAAATCAATAACATAATAACAAAAACTATGGGCTAAGCCCGTTTCATTCAACAATCCTAATATTTATGACATTTATGTTAAAATATAGTGTAAATATTTCACATTTACTGTACAATAAATATAGATTGACTGGATAATAAGTATATATTTGTTTGTTAATCAGAAGAATTATTCCGTAATTAAGTGCAAATTCTATTCTCTATTTATTACGACAAATTTGTTAGTGAGCAATAGTTAGAAATCCCTAAAATTAAGAGATTGGGAGTAGGAGTTTATTTGGTAGATTTGCTTCAGATTTATTTAGAGTCTTTATTTCTGGAGATTTATTTCCTTTTATTAGGATTTCGTTTTTCCTTTAAATACCAATGTACTGTGTTTTTTTGTTTGTTTAATAACTTCATCTTATAAGTATATTCCACTGCCTTACCCCCTCCCCTCTGTGTTTTTTTGAAGGTGGGACTGCTTTATGTTCAACGGGATCCACCATTTATTCGTCCCATATCTAAGGGAATTCAGAGGTGTCTAGTGAGATGGTAAGTATTTTTTTAAAGTTTTAATGTGCTGATAATAAACTGGAATGAATTGAAATACCTATTTAAACTGATATTTGATTGCAGGCTTGTACAGCAGCGGATGCAGCTGAATTCCCACAATTTGATTCATTTTGTGTGGCATAGAGTAATACGTGGACGTTATTATCGTCATTTGATGATACAAATTGGCTATAAATAGAGCATGGAAGTAGGTAAAATGTTTGATCAATCTCTTTCCAGTTTAATTATTGTAGAAATAGATGATAGATATGATGGAATCATTGTATGTCACAAGCACAAAAAGGAACGTATTATACATTGCATTACATATAGATGGGTCTAGGCCAATATAGTAAAATATATATAACAATTATTGTTCACCATGTTGATCCTTGATAAATGCTGAGATGTTACTTATTATGCACTTAGTGGAACAGTTTAGTTCATAATCTTAATTAGTGTCATGACATTTTTTGGAGCTTAGAAAGTGAGGACTATACAGGAAGTTCATTTGGTGGGTTTTGGAAGCAGCTATACTATGTTTAACAATCTTTATGTGCTCTATTTTAAATTTTCCCTCTTCATTTTTGGGTTGAGGAGAATGATATGAGAGAAAATATTCAAATTTCTTATCTGTTGTAACATTTTCATGTTTAACAACAGTAAATTTTCCATTGATTTCATGGAGTGGTATGCGTGTTAAGATCAATTTACTGTATAAAGACTGAGTGCAATTATTACATTTTTGTATCCTAAGTTTAATGTAGAGTTTGGTTAAACTTTTTGGTAGGGTGAAATATAAAACTACCTGTATGATGTAAATAGTTTTTTTTAGTAAGTAGTTTTTTTTTTCACTTCTTCGTTACAAAAGCTGGAGTTTCTGTTCCATCTATCCAAGATGAAATGCAGTTAAAAATCAGACATTGCATTTATGCTCGGTGTAACTTCCTGCACCTTATTATCGGTCCCTTATAGTGGCAGAGTTTGGAGTTTTCCCCTGTACTTTTTATGAGTAAACCCACCCTCATTTTAATTCCCAACTTTACAGCAACTTCATTTTAGTCCTTGACCATTAGAGACTTGCATATGTAGCTGAGTACAAAAGCTGAGCATCTGTTGTAATTTTGTACCTGTTAGTTGTTAGTTGTGCAAAGTGTACAATAACAATAGCAATCTCTCATTCAGTTAATTAGCTTCTATAATAGTTTTCTAATGTACAATAAAAAACCAGCAAAGGTTTATTCCCCATTGCTGCTGTAATAGTTTATTTCCCATTTCTCTTGTATTCTTTGGTTTTATAGCTTAGTATTCCTTACAATCTTAATAACTGAAGCTTTGAATGACTGAAACTGCTTGAGTTATGCACTCAGCAGCAGTATGGATATATGTAGTTTTTTTTAATACATAAAAAACAACTTTTATAATGTTTTATATTAAGATGCGAACTTTAAGCTTAATTCAACCTTATAAAACCGGCTTATAAAATGAAGTTTGCACCCACTTATATACTATGAAATGTCCTTATCTCTAGTCGAGATTCTCCAACACTTTACATCAGGTAACTAGCCTTTTTCTAACTTTCATAACTTGGAAGAAATGAATTGAATTCTTTAACTTGTTAATGACTTTTGTTAGGATGTGTGCAAGTTAATCAATTATATTGACGTATTCAGAAATGTTCTCCTTGGATAACATCTTTTCATAAACAAAATGTTAATCAATCTCTATATGTTTAGTCCTTTCATAACACCTTACCATCATATCCTCTTCAATTTCCCGATCCTCTCTTTCTACCAATGGACACCATGTAGCTGGTTCTACAAATTCAAAACTACCTCTAATTAAGTAGGGACATAATAAAGCCTTGTTATTGAATTTGCCAATGAAGAAACATTTTTCACTAGCATGAACCTAATATGAGCATGATCAAAATTTTGATTAAAAAACATATGGAACCAATACCATCTATACCTTTTCAAGTTTCTTCACCTCTTTTAATGAGTTAACCTCTAAGAACATCTTGAGCTCCTGAAGAGCTAATTGGGATTGAGGAATATATGATGTGATATCAAATTGAAATTGACTTGTTTGAGAAGCCTACTTCTGAGAGGGTTCATACAAACATTGAATGTTAGTAGATAAACTACTTTGAGCCTTCCTCATGAATTAGTAACACCTCTTGAAAATTCTGAGACTCTAATATATTTGGTTCAGTTGATTGCCCTGACACTGCTGTAAACGAAAGTCAAGTTTCTTTTGTTGGCATTCATGTTGAAAGAATTCACAAATCATGTATTGTGAGAAAAGTTGTTTATGATATTATTCACAGAGGAGCAATTGCTCTTAAATAGAATACAAAGACTTTATAACTGAAAATCATAATTTATTATGGATATAATCTATCCCTACAATTTAGGATCAATGACCTTGTACAATAAATATAAAATATACTTCAGCCTACCTAATTATGGAATGTAATTAAATCTCCTAATGATGTATTTAAAATTGTATAAAGAAATGTTAATTGAAACATAAATAAAACGGATTCTAACACTCCCTCCAAGTTGGTGAGTAGATGTCATCCATTCCCAAAATGCCAACAATAGATTGAAATATATCACTAGTTAGCCCTTTTGTCAATACATCTGCAAGTTGATTTCTAGAGATTACAAATGGTGTACATATTGTCCCATTATCCAATTTCTTCTTTATGAATTGTCTATCTACTTCAACGTGCTTAGTTATATCATGTTGCACTGGATTATGCACAATATTTATTGCTGACTTGTTATCACAATACAATCTCATAGGCTACTTCCAATCAATCTTCATGTCTTCTAAAATTATCTTTTAACTATAGTGTTTCACAAATCCCTAAGGCCATGACTCTAAACTTTGCCTCTGGCTTCATCTCGCCATAACATTTTATTTCTGGCTCCTCCAAGTGACTAAATTTTCTCCAAGAAAAGTGCAATATTCAGAGGTAGTTCACTTGTCGTCTATAGAACCTGCATATTTAGTGTTTGTGTAGGCTTCTGAGATAATCTCATTCCCCTTTGTAAATAGAATTCCTTTCAAAAGCATTGTTTTCAAGTACTATAGAATGAGATAAACAACTTTGAGATGGGTTTCCTCTGGATTATGCATGAACTGACTTACAACCCCTACAACATAGGCAATGTTGAGCCAAGTGTGAGACAAGCAGATCAATTTCCCGACTAGTCTTTGATAAGATTGTCTATCCATAACTACATCTTCAATTGATTCACCAAGTTTGTGATCCTGTTCAATAGGTGTCTCTACTGGTTTGCATCCTAAATTACCAATTTAATCCAGCACATATTTTTGTTGGAAGATGAAAATACCATGATGGGAATGAGCCACATCAATGCCCAAGAAATATTTCAATCTGCCTAACTCCTTAATTTCAAGTTCTGTTATCAAATATTTTTTAAGGCTTCCATTCCATTTCCTATTACAACTGCATCTTCTACATAGACAATTACTGCAGTAACACCACTTGAAGTTGAATGCTTAATAAACAGTGTATGGTCTCCTTGGCTTTGCTTGTACTTTGTGGTCTTCATTACATCAGTAAACCTGTCAAACCATGCTCTAAGAGATTGTTGCAATCCATAGTGTCTTCCTTAGTGTACACGCCTTTCCCTCCTTGGCTTTAAACTTAGGTGGGATCTCCATGCAATTTTCTTCCACAAAATTGACATGTAGAAGAAGGCATTTGTGACAGTGACATCAAATTGATGCAAACTCCATTTACAGTTAGCAGCTATAGACAATAAAATTCTAACAGTTTCAAGATAGTCAATCCCATATGTTTGAGTATATCTCTTAGCTACTAACCTTGCCTTATACCTTTCTAATGTCCCATATGCCTTGTATTTAATAATGAATACCCACCTATTTTTTCCTTTAGGTAGATCCACCAACTCCCAAGTTTTGTTCTTTTCTAAACCAACCAACCTTTGTAGCATTTTTCCTATCCTTACTATTCAATGCCTCAACCATAATTTTTGGAATAGTGACAATATTTAGATGACTGAGAAAGCTTTTGTGATTACTAGAGATAACATAGTGTGATAATACTTACCTTGGCTTTTGAGTACATGCTCTAACACCTTTCCTTACTGCAATTGGAAGATCCTAAACTTTAATGGTTGGCATATTTTATTCTTTATTAATGTTAGGTATTTGAGGTATAGGGTCAAATTCATGGACTTATGGTGATTGAATAACAAACCTTCTCCTTCGTGAGTATACATGCGGTGGATGGATATCACTCTAAGTTTGTTCTTCAGTTATATTTGGGATTGACACAGAAGGAGAATAAATAGGAGAAGCAACCATGGTTAACGAATCAAGATTCGAATCGTGAATTATTTTTCGATTTTTTTGAATGGTGAGTCAAATCTTATTATGAATCGTAAGATATATAATAAATAAAATATGATATATTTTTAAATAAGAATAAGTGACATGAAAAAAACATTAGAAATATGATATATGAAAATGAAGTCAAAATGTTCAATCCACAAAATCAAAACATAATAAAATGTAAAATACTATTTTCTATATTTAAATCCTACATCCTAATCTTATGCTTTCATTCATCATCTCTGAGATTAATGTCACTTAGATAATCTTTTTCCTTTAATATAACATTCTCTTGCAGTTCATTTTCATCCTCTTCCTCCACATCTTGAACCATATCTTCCATTTCATTATGATAAAAATTTCAATGCGGATAGTGAAGCTTTATATGGTTTATATGAGACCATTGAAAAAATAATCTCAGATAGAAGGATTAGATTTCAACTTAATCAACAACTTGACATATAATTGTTTGGAATAAGCATGACAATAGATACTAGGGATAAGAAACATACTAATAAAGCATTTAATCAATCTAAATAGGTTCATAAAAAACATAACAATTTGGATCACACATTTATTATTGTTAGTTTTTTGTTCGAAATTGCAGTTCTTTGGTGGGAAAATTATGGTGGAAAGGTTAAAAAGCTACAAAATCTAGCAATAAGGGTTGTGAGTCTCACTTGTAGTGCTACTGGGTGCGAAAGGAATTGGAGCATATTTGATCAAGTGCATACTAAAAGAAGGAATCACTTAGAACAACAAAGATTAAATGCTCTTGTCTTTGTTAAGTACAACCTTCAACTTGAGATTAGGCAAATGAGAAAGGGGATACTTGTGATCCTATATGTTTATTTGATATTTGTTAGATATTATTAGATATAATTAGATATTATGAGATATTATAGATATTGTTAGATATCTCATTTATGTAATGGGCTTAGCCCATATGTTTCTTTTTCCTATATAAACATAACCCTATGTGTTCAATATACACAAGGGATTTACCCTATTCTTTCTTTTCCTTTAATATGGTATCTAGAGCATA
>Ga0123342_1006236_pt1 | contig 16674 bp, 7 predicted proteins | sample Turbeawhitnodule_FD_89960 | JGI IMG/M metagenome (GOLD analysis project Ga0123342, IMG submission 89960) | Root nodule microbial communities of legume samples collected from Mexico - Turtle bean Mexico white nodule | ecosystem: Host-associated > Plants > Roots > Nodule | place: Mexico: Nepantla... | reverse complement strand
TTTAAAAAAAGATTTTTTATTTTTTGTTTTTTTTTTTTAATTTTTTTTTTTTTTTTTTTTTTAATTTATTTTTTTTTTTTTTTTTTTTTTTTTTTATTTCAATAAATATTAGCAAACTTATAGAAGCTTAACTGTTAAGGGAAGAAATTCAAATTAATAAATCTATAAATTTATTTTTATCATTTTCATGCTGATTCTTTAGTCTTCCAATTTTTTCTATAAAACGGAATAAAAACATTTTTTTGGGGGATACATATTCTATGTTGATAAGGATCACGCTTTTTAAGAGTAAATAACAATAAATTAAAAAATCAATGGATTCAAACCATAAAAATATATAAACTATTTTGAATATCATAATTTTATATTTTTTATTGTATTGTTTTTGTAGCAACAGTAATAAATAGCAAATAAACTTGTTTATTAATGTCAACTATGCTTAAAAATAAAGTGGTCAATTTTTAAATATTCGTATACCTTTTATGATTGTGAAGGATTTAATGATTAATATTTTTAATAACGAATCTTATTATTGTAAATTAATTTTAATTCAAAAATTAAAAACACATTAGATGTATGAACCGTGGACATCTAAAGAACATTAAATATGAATTTAATTTTAATAATGAAAAATAATTACTTAATTATTTAATTTGAAAGAGAGAAGGGTCAATTTTGAATTTAGAATGAGGTGACTTTTCATTTTGCTTTAATGAAAATGGGTCAAAATTTTGAATGAATGCTAATTAATTAATGTGGTTTGTGTGGCTATGCACCTTTGGATGGCAACCAATGAGGGGACCAAACATTTCCAATTCAATTCAATCAATGGATTAAAACAGTGTCATAATCTAATCACTCGTGGAAACAGATCACTTTTTTCAAAATCATTTTCAACTTTAATCTTATTTTAACATTCATTCATTCTTTATACTATCATCAAATAACAACCCCTTCATTTAATATTTCACTTATACTTTCCGAACAAAATTTAAATTCTATCGATCCAGTAATATCAGGCACGAGAGGTTGTTGACTGGTTAGTGTAAAAAACTCAATAAGAAAGAATACACGATAAATCAGGTAATTTCATTTTTATGATGATACACATTAAATACGATTCATATCAATGATAGAGTTTATTATAAATTGTATAAATAAGCACATTAGACAGAGTAAAAGTACGAGTACGTCTTATTATAACACTAACAGCATCCAAATACTGAATACCCACTTGAGCTTCGGAGAACCTTTTCCGGATAAACTCCCGATCGAGAGTCGAAGCCTGAACACAAGAAGAAAAAAGAAAAGAAAACACGAGCAAAGGATAAAAAATCAATTGTTCAACTAGTAACCGCTACTTTTTAGACCCCTGGTACATAAGTTACTAAATAATTTATGTAAAAATTTAAGTCACTTTTATAAAAACTATTTATCACTTCATATTTAGAGTCGGACATCTGAAATAACTTTATCAATTTATTTATTTTTATTAATAAAAAATCATATTTATTAGGTTTAAAAAAGGTATGGATCTAGCTTACATGGAATAAGTTGAAAAAAGAAAGTTTTTTTTTCTCTTTCAAACTTTTTGTCACATTCTTGAAAATTATATCCATTTTTTGAACTAAGAAATATGATAAAAGGAAAGTGAATGTTGAGGTAGTAGAAAGTGGAAGGAAAATGATGGGATAAAAGAAGCATGTGGTGGGAGTTGAATTGGCCATATCCAAACACCATGGCATCATGTGACCAAGTCAATCTCCTTATCTTCCTCACACAACAAACATATCCTTCTCGTACTAATCCACCTCATTCTAATATATAACATTACATCTTGTCTTGTCCTTACCAAAAAGATTCACACAATATTTTTTTATACCTTAAAATACATGTATCTCTTCACAACAACAAAATACATGTATAAAAGTGTGTTTCCCACTTGGAAAAAATGGATTGTTTCAATAAAGAATTACACATCATGGATCCTTGCTACAAATCAACCTACCTAACAAAGTATGCAAATATTCTAACACACCAAACTTTAAAAAAATAATATAATTAAAAAATAATAATTCTTCTAAATAAAATATCATAGTACGTCTAATATAGTCTCGTATTGATAAAGAGTTGAGATCAACGACATGTTATATACATATTTATCTCTTAATCCACTAAAATGATTTTCAAAAATAATACTGTGACGAAATTTTGAACTACAAAACGAATAATATCTCTATATGATTATCTAGTTTAATGATGTTATCTCAATGAACTTGAATCTAAACGGTATCTCATATATGATTATCTAATTTAATGATGTTATATCAATTCATTGAATCGGAATGATAAAAGAAGAGGTGGAGTTTAGATGATATATGCAAAAATTTAATTTTTCTCTTTTTAATGATGTGAGGGAACATAAAAGTATGTAGAGATGAAGAATAGAGGGAGATGCATGAATGGGTGAGGAATGAATGCATCACCTTCAAACCAATTGCAGAGTGCCCACACATTTCCAATCCCATTTATTTCCTCCAATTACGTGGCTGGAATATTTTAGCAAGCAACCTATGACAACAGCAACTTTTTTCCAAAAAAAACAAACATTTTTAAATACAATTCTTTGCTAGCTACAATGTATTTGTAATGTTACAAAAGTTGTACTTTGAAGTAAAAGAAGAAGAAGCTTTCTTGGTTATTAATTATCAAAGAGAATGTTTTACACTTTCATCAACAGTATACTGACACTCGTATGACACACACGTAAAACGTGTATTAGAAGTGTTTAATTTAAAAATATTTATTATATCTAACAATTTTAACATGATTATAATACAATTTTAAAAATGAAAAATACATTAATTTTTTAAAAATTCAAATTTATTGTATAAAATTTTAATATGATTATAAAAATAAAGAACAAATCATTTCAAACTCACCAGAGAAACATCTTTTTGCTTAAAAAAAACTAAAATATACTTGTGCATATTCATAATTATATAATATATAGATTTGTACCTTCATCTCTACATTTTATATCTCTACATTTTATACTATATTTTATAGATATATTTCTATACCCGTATTCGTGTCGTAGGTGTATATCTATGTATGTTATATAGTTTATGACTCTTATGTGAACAAACAAATGAGACTTTTTTTTACCACTAATAGATGAATCCATTCCATGCCCAAAAGAGTGTTGATTTGGGTTTTAACCTTTAGATATACATTGGTATGACAGAGAGTGATGAAAAAGGTGGGAATATAGTTATCTGTCATGGCTTTAAGAAGCAAAGTTGGGGAGATGTGGACCTCACTTTCTGCCTCCAAAAATAATAAACAAAGCTAAGACGGTGAGTCACAACATGGATTAGATCTCTTCAAAATTAGACCTTATCTTCTATCTTAGCTGTCTCTTACAACTTATCAATTTCTCACCATATATAACTTCATTTCATACTCACTACTATTAATATACATAATATATAGAAAACAATAAAACTGGTCAATGTTATCCAAATCTTCTTCTTCCTCATCTTACATATATAAGGGTCTAATATTTTATCACTTCACCATAGCTGCTTCATTTCTTGGCCTCTTGGGTATCATTTTTTTCCAATGAATCAGAGAAAGGCACAGGCTTTTTGTGTGGAGAGGATCATGGATGGTCATGGAGGTGGGAACACCAATTGGGTCATCAAGGAAGATGATGAACATAGCAATGATTCGTCCTCCATTGGACTCGTGTCAGAAGAAGACTCAATGGACTCTGTGTGTTCTTCTTCTTCTTCATCAGAGTTGACTGAGGATGCATCCTCTTTAACATCTTCCTCATCAACTCATTCAAATGGACCCTTGTATGAGTTATCAGACCTCATGAACCATCTTCCTATCAAGTAAGCATCTAACCTTAACCTCATGCCTTTCTGAATTTTCTTCATTTTCCATTTACCAATGCATCTGCATATCAGTTTAGTCAATAGTTTCAGATTCAATTTCAAGATATTTCTCTGGTTTACAAGTAGCCTCGGATAATGGTGTTGAAATTCATAAGACACTCGTAGTAGAAGTGTTCACAATTTTAAAAAGAATAGATACTTTATTGTCAATTTCCTACATTTTAGAGATTATACGTATCTATTTTCATGTTGTATCCGCCATCTATCCGTGTCTGTATCAATTCGAATCAGTGTCTATACTACATAGCATACAGATCATCTTATATCAGTCCGTATTAGTGTCTATATTACATAACTCATCATCATGACCAACCTTGGTGTATCTAATTTGTTGTGTTAACTAAGTGGTTATTCATGACTTGTGCAGGAGAGGGTTATCTATGTTCTATCAAGGGAAGGCACAGTCTTTCACTTCTTTAGCAAGGGTGGAAAGCATAGAAGATCTTCAGAAGAAAGGCACACCTTATAGCAAGAGAATGAAATCATGCAAAAGTTTTGGGGGAGGCTTAGATAGTCACAAAATATTGTACACTCCAAAGGCCACAATTTCAAAGAAAGCATCAAGAGGGTCTTTTGCATCTGCATTAAGCAAAAGAGGGAGTTTCCTAGGAGGGTCTAGACCCTCCATTGCTGTTCATAAAAACTTCTGAATTTCAGCATGTTGGAGTTCTTGCTTATTTCGTGTACAAAATCCGGAAAATTTTGAGTTTGAAGCTTCATCTTATTGAGTGAAAGCCATATTTGTTTCATTTTTGCTTTGTTTTTCATAGTGGTGTCATCGATCCTTGCCTCTTGCAGTCATCAATGATCCCAAGTTATTACCTTAATTCAATTGACACCAAATCCTTTTTGAGATCAAACTTTAGGTTTTCTCTTTTCTGCAATTTGTATATACTTCAGTTACTTGTATATAATTTTTCATAAATTTAAGGGGATCTCTCACATACCATCTCTTAACTTTTTAATGTGTACTGTTAGCTCTTAGACACCGAAGAAAATATGATATCATAGGGTTTTAAAACTATAACTACATAATAATAATAATAATAATAATAGTAAAATTCAATTTTAACTATAAAATAATATAAAATCCAACTGTATAATAATTTTGATTGAATGATAAAGTAAAGAATATCACTCTTTTCGTTTTGGAAGAGTTAGCACTTTTTTTATAAGAATATTTGATGCCGACTGTGTAATGTGGATGAAGTTGTTTTCAGAGATCATAAATTTTATTGTACTTAACAAAAGTAGAGTTGAAACATAATAAAAGAACGATGTATTTTTTTTTTCTTAACTTAGTGTTTTGTTTTCAAGGAGTTTTTTCAAACAACTTTTTTTAATGAGTCACAACTTTGAAATATTATTTTTTTTCATATTTAAGAAATTACATCTATAATCGTTTGAGAATGTATGAAAATACATGATCATCAGATCACATAAAGAAAAACAAAGTTATCAATGATCGGTACATCAGATCAAAGTAATATAGTCATTTGAAAATCAAAACAACTATCATAATCGTCAAAGCAATACATTAGTTTGAAAAATAAAACAATCATCACAAGTCAAAATTGTTTAAAAATAAATTGTTACTACATCGGATCATACACAAAGTCACTTGAAAATGAGTTACCATCATTTGTAATCATTTTGAAAATAAACAATCATCACACTCAAGTACAAAAATGTTTAAAAATAAGCTACTACCATAATCCAAAGTTGTTTGAAAATTAACAATTATCACATTGAATCATATGATAAAGTCGTTTGAAAATAAAAGGCTTTTAAAAATAAACCATCATAAAATCAAATAAAAAATGCTTAAATATAAACCATCATCACATCATATCATAATATAAAATGATTTAAAAATAAACAATCATCATAATTGGAGGTTTTTTAGAAAATAAATTATCAGCATCATATCAAAGTAGTACTTTGATATGTAATTGTTTTATATACAGACCTCACTGCTTCCAGTGTAATTGTTCAATCCAACCGTACCCGTTGAGTAAAGTGAAATAGTAACTTCATTTCAGTTACAAAAAATTGAAAGCTTTATGATAGGAGCTTCTTTCTTAGTTGCTGCAGTAAGTTCTTGTAGTTTCTCGAAAAAAATCTTACAAGCGTTTTACAAATCGATTCATAGATTATTAGTGGTGCATTATTATGTGAACATGTTTTGTTGTTTCACTTCATCCATTGCTCACAGATAAATTATCTTTGTATTTAGCCACCCAAACCTAAAAATAGTTCTGTAACTGTCAATGTCATTGAGAGAGCACAATGACGGATAGAGTTGTATTTTTCTATAGTACAAAAAGTACAATGGAAAAACGTTCATTTTCTTGTTATTTCTCTCGGAACACAAGTTAAACCATATGACTCATCGAAGTAAATATCAAGAATCGAAATAAATTTCAAGGGGTCAACAATATTGCTATAAATTATTTGCTTTTCCTTCTTACAAGTTACAACTCATACAATTAACAAAATGGGAGAGGGAAAGAGGTTATAAAAAACAGATAATTATTTGCCTGAACAATTTTCAATGGCGAAGATTCCTACACTAGTATATCACAAAAAAAAATATGATGAAGAACTTTGCATATGAAGCTCCTCTTCGTATAGGTCATAGCCTGTATACAGGTTCAATTCCAAGGAGATAAAAGCAATGTCTCATCACAATTACCGTTGCTTCACACAGCAAGAGTCTACTAGTTTCCTCAGGCGACCCCACAACCTGCCAAATGTACGAAGTTCAATAGCATGGCCTCAATCCAAACATTATTCTTTCACCAAACTTACCTAGGATGCAATTCTCAAGGGATATATAGTACCTTACTACTAACATGTCACAGTAAATATAAAAAATCTTCTTGCAGTAGCATACTACGAAAAAAGAATGGGAAAAGTGTAGAAATGTAAATATTATATAGCGTAAGTTAATGCCTTTAAAGGTATACCTGACAATTAGAGTAAAATTTTTTGGTAAAGATTTCCGCTAAATTGTAAAGGTATTCACACAACAAATTCGGCAACAAATTGGTGCATGCCTCCTCAAAAACCTGACAAATAAAACAGAACACGGCCTTGTATAAGGTAAGAATCGTTTGGATTAGAAAATAATATGCAGGAATCTCACCCGCTTTAATATCTCGGTTTTTTGTTCAAAGAAATGGAGCCCCAATAACAAAGTCTTAAAAATTACTAGTATACGAAAGTCTAAAGCTCAACAACAACATATACTATTCACATATCCCACCTCGGGAAACTGTAGCAAATGGAGCCCCAGAGCACGTTCATCTTCATGATCCAACACTATTTTCCCATTCTGTTAATAGTTGATAAACATGAAATAGACCGTAAGAAATGTGCACAAGTCAATATTCAGCTAACTGATGACTATAAGCACATGATCACTGAGTCATCACATTTATAATAGATTAGTGCTGAATCAAGCCAACCCTGATGAACCTAGGCATAGACTCTTGTACCTTGTAAAACTATGTATATGATACAAAAAAAAATATCGAATATTATTTTTTTAAGAATAAAAGTATAATAAACTAGTGAGTTGTCTTCCTGGGAAGGAAAGGTAAACTTACTCTCTTTACTTCTTCTATGTCTCTACCAGATTTCCTGATGATAGAACAGATCCTAGCATGTGCATACTGCAAATAAACAGCAGTATTCCCCTGTTTCACAACAAGCATAGGAAGGTGAGACATAAATTACTTTAGATCAGTTATTTAAGTCGAGATTGAAGAGTTCGACAAATGCCAACATAAGTTTCATATGCATAACTTCTTAGCTGTTTTGCAGAAATTGTTACAAAGAAAAAGGATCTGACTCAAAAAAGGCTTATTAGGTGTAGTTTAAACTAAAAAAAGGATCTGACTCTTAAAGTGATGGTTTCACTTCAGAGTCAACGACTAGTGATAAAAACTAAAGAGAACACCATAGGGAGACAATTCAAACGAATGGTTTATTACCATGTTCTTCTTGTATTTCAACAAAGTCAAGAACAGTGATATTTTCCATCCATGGTTATCTACCACAGACTACTCCAGGAAGTTACCTTGTACTTCAGAGGATATTTGTTAAGGGGTGAAATAAATGCAGGACAGGACACATAGATAATGTCTATACTAGCTTCTTTACTGTAACCTTACAATCATACACTCAATTTGAATACAGTTAATGACCTTATCATTAAGCATCTGGTCAAAGTTGAATGTGTAATTTGTAAATCTGTTGATCTTCAAATCAGCATACCTGCAAAAACAAACGGATATAAGCATATAAAGGGCTACAATACAAGACTACAACTCATTTAGTGTTCTCAACACAGGCATAACCACTAAAGCAAACTGAAAGGGAAAGGGATATCGAGTAAAAGCAAAACCATGTCCTAAAACTACAAAAATGTTAACCTAGACTAAGCAAAATGCAATGCTTTACTTGGGATTTATTCTATTCATCAGTCACAGTGAGCATTTTTAATCAGAAACCTCAGAGTGAAATGAAAACGAATACACATCAACAGGATTAAGAGCATTTGCTCAGAATATAAAACACCCAGTATTTTTAAAATTCAGTCAACAGGAATTTGTAGCAAAATAATCTGTATATATTAACACAAAAATATGCTCACAAAAAAGCTAACAACAAACTTTACATGAATGAACAAAATGTTGATTTTGCTTAAAAATAGGGGGACATTATTGAGTTTAAGGAGCTTACTTAACAGCTCCATAACCAATTGCCTCAGATGTTTTCTCAATCTCCTCCTCAGACCAATCTTTAGCTGAATCTAAAGGAACATAGTATCTGGAAAATTAACTGTCTAGTCCCAAGTATTTCCACTAAATGAAATTTAAAATGGGTGCCAGCATTAATGAATCTTAATCAAGCAAAAAATTCACTCATGGATGCTTGCATGCGGAGAAGGAACAGGTAAAAAGAGCTTAGGTGCTTTACCACGTTCAAGAATGGAAGTTCTACAGCGCCTTTTAGCTTCATCAAGTAAATCAACCAACCGAACAACCTCACTACTGCGAGTCCGAAATCGTTTTCCGTCTTCCCCAAGGACAAGACCAAAACCTACATGGGTACATTTTGGATATGCATTATCATCCTTTGGTAACCAACCTGCACGTCTATAGGCCTGAAAGGAAAATTAAAGGAGAAGTTTGACATTTTAACTCACTGGAATATTGGCAGCAGTAGGCCGATAAATATATCTTAGTTCAAGATTTCTCCTTTAAAAGTCAAAAAAATAATATGAAATGAGCAATTATAGAAAAACATTTTGGACTTAAATATCAGAAAACATAGATAAGTCAATACCCAAGGTGCAAGTAAAATTGATACCGGCATAAACAAGTAGAAAAATGGTTCTGGCAACAACTAAATGTAGTAACCATAAGATACCATGAAAATATCATTTGAAATATACCTTAAATAGCATATCAAAGTGTTGCTGCTGCCCAATATCTGTAACATATACAATCCACTCAAGTTTTTCTTCATTTAGACGATACCTACATGGTTCAAGTATATTTCAGATGACAAAACAGCCTGTTCTCCTCATTTTTCCTGTTGCATGCTCAGACAAAAATGCAGACAGAAAAAAATAGGTATCCCAGATTTTACATGAAAGGAAGAGTATATAAACATGCAATATAAATAAATTTGACATAAGAATTGATAACAAGTTTGGTACTCATGTGAGCCAGCAACTCTGACAGAATTTTACAAAGTATGGCTGAAAAAACTAAAAGAGTAAAACTAACCAAAGTGATGCTAGATCAGTCGAAAAATAGTTGTAGCCACCATCTCTCTTCACAGCAATAAGTGGTATGTTTACACCCTCTACATAAATCACACGTGCACCATCACTCTCTTCAATCAGTCCCAAATTGTCCAGTTTATCCAAAACCCCAGGAATATATGGATTATAGAAGCTCTCTCCCTGGATTAAAAAAAATGCTCGTTACTGATATAAGTAAAACCATTCGCAATTACTGCAACATAAATTACATATCCGTAATCAATTTATTGATAAACTTTATACACATCATAATATATAAGACTGTTGGCCAGAAAACAGGCATTTTCATCTGTGATATTGATAATCATCACTACAAAATCGTGATAGTAATCCTAGTTGAGAAATTACAACAAAGTTCCTGATACCCTAAACCCTAATTTCAACAAAGTTCCCAAAGAGAAATTACAAGGTTCCTAACATTATTTGAGCAAAACAATCAACTTTTGATCACAGAAGAACAGAAAAGAGAGACAAAAGCTTTACTAGACAAATTAGGCAGATCTGGTTAAAATACAGAATATATGCTACATTGTAAATCGAATAAAGATCACAGAAACTGCACGTTGACTTGGACTAAAAAATATTAACAAATGCATACTTTCATAGAATTCTTAGTGGTCTAACAATGCCTTGAAACAACATCTTAGAGACTCCTCCTGGAAGGTACAAAATAATACAATTGTTTAACAACTTAAACTCCAAAGAGCCAGTTAAAAAGGAAACTAGACCTAACCATTTCCTCCAATTGAATTCCAAGGCGTTGATAAACTTTATCAAATTCAGCCCTACTCACGTCACAAATTTGTTTCCATGCCTTACGATACTTGATTTCTCCACTCTGAAATAAAAATTAAGACATACATAAAATTTAACCAATTTCCCAATGATCTTACAAATAGGGAGCAAAATACAAAATCGTAACATATATTTTACCTGGAGCCGGACCACTGCCTGTTGTGCCCTCAACTTAAACTCAGGATCACTATCAAACCTCACTTTTGAAGCCTTATACAAAGCCTAAAATTGCACCAAATCATACAAGGTCAATACATAACTTTTTCAGTAAGAAAACAAATGCTTCATCATCACCATAATGGGAAACTAAGTGAAAATTAATGAGATCATAATCCCTTATAGTTGATGGATCATTTATAAGAGTTGACAAAATGCAATATCCATAACCAAATACACACATTTTCTAACCTCACTCCTTTGTTTCTTTCCATTGACTAGAAACAAAAGGAAAAAGAAAATCCTTAGCTACATGGAAAATTGATATGTCATGTCTAATGACAACCCCTTTTAAATCAAAACCCTTCTTAAATTAAAGTTTATTTTCGTCCCTTCTACCTCTAACTATTAAACTTTCCTCCACTTCATCAACTCCCTTTACAAGAGCTTTTCTAGGTCCCACACATGCTCGAACTACCTAAGGTGAGATTCTACCATCTTTTCCACAACAAGTATTACCCCCAACTTTCTCTTTAATGCATCCATCCCTAATTCTAGGATGACTTGTGTACCCACTCATTCATCATAAGTTCTTGACATCTCATTTGTGCAACATTGAGATAACTTTTTCGTTGACTCATTATTGCTCAACATTTATTCCCATAAAATATCACAAGTCTTATAACTGTGTGGTAAAAATTCACACACGCTTTAGTGATACATTTTATACCTTCAACCCAACCCAGTTGGTTTACATCTTTTATTTTTGCATTCTGTACAACAGGCCAAGATAATAAAATTGTATGGCATGTGGTATTATATGGTCTCTAATCTTCAACTCAAAGCTAGAATTAACGTGTCTCCTTCTAAACTTACATTTGATATATTTTGTCTAACTTCTACTTAAATGAAGGTTGTGTTTTTGAAGCTTGTAAGTTGTAACCACATCTTTAGCTTCAGATTTACTTCTTTCTACAGTGAAAAAAGGGTGACAATAGAAGAATGGAACTGATTTCAGACAACAAATATATCCTATCAAAAGTTTATTTACGAACAAAGCATAAAACAGTTATTTGCAGCACTACATATTTTGCCCCTCCTCTTTGCTATGTGCCATGGGAAAATATAAATTTATTCCGAGCTATAATGGCATCTGTAGCAAATTAACTTATAGATAACTTTTAAATGCATAGTTTTACTCTCATTCTGAAATTAAATCAGCTACAAATTACAATGAGCATGCAGCAAATAAATTAAAAACAATGTCTGACTGATCATAATGAAAAAATACCAAAACAATAAATATCAATATAAGAAAATTTGAATTAAATTCAATTTAATATATTTACTCACCTGAAGATCTTCAATGGCTGCTTCACTAACATCATCTGGGCTAGGAAAATTTTCAAAGAGGTATGTAATCAGCATTCCGAACTACAAAAAAAAACGCATGTCCTTTGAGCTTTATAGTACTAATATTGAAATGAAAACTTTCCTAATGGAATATTTATTATTCAAGAAAATATGCCATAAGGATATGGATATCCCTATAAGAAATCAGTGGACAACACTAATTTGATGAGTGATTGAAACAAAAAAATACTTAAAGCCTTTCCCATATTGAGAAGAAGGGTAGAAGTATCTTAGGACATCAATTTTGTAATATTGCTCAACAAAGAATAACAGAAAACAAACACACATAAAGACGTAGATGTACTTGATCATGAAGACAATTAGAATTTAGAAATGCCAAATTATATCATCTATTTTCTCAAACAAATTTAGTTCTTGAGCCATTCAGTAAGGCTGATGACAAAACTTGCCAAATTAAATGATTGTTCCAAATGAATTACCCAAAGTTGTGCCTTATATAAAGAAACCTAGCTTTGACAGTGTATAGCTAAGATGTAGCCACAAGAAAAGGTAAAAATCATTTGTCATTAGATTAAACATGCACTATTTTCAAACTCTTGGCACAAAACCAGTATAACATTAGATTAGAACTAAAATCTACCTGTGTTCCCCAGTCACCAACGTGATTTCTACGGATTACACATTCCACTCGTGAAAATTCAAACATACGGGCCAATGTATCACCAATAATGGTAGATCTCAAGTGGCCAACATGCATTTCCTTCGCAATGTTAGGGGATGAAAAATCAACCATGGCCCTCTTGACTGGAAGCTGAGGTGCCCATGCATCAATGCCATCAATTAGCATTCTCTGTACCCTCTGCAATAGGAAGTTTCTTGGGCTTAAATACTAACAGAAGTTTGAAAGAGCTCAATCATCCATACAAATTTAAAACCTTAACTTCTGCATATATACTCCCTTCCCATAAATGAACTCAGATCCCACCCCCACTGGAAAAATAAAGTTGAAGGACTTAGACACTAGTACAGACTTTTTGTAATTCAAAATTATAAGATGCAAAATGCCATCACCTGTGCTATCCACTTCTTTGACAATACAACGTTGACAAATCCTGGACCAGCTACAGAGCATGAATCTATCATTTCAGATGGAGGAAGATTGTTAACGATGGCCTACACATATAAAAGAACATACAGATGACCTTTAACAAAAGTAAACCAACTCTAATTCCAAATAAATAATTACTAAAGAGGAATAGAAAAGAAAAAAAAAAACACAGCTGGTAGAAATGCCAAAAAAATGAGTGAATTATCTCTGATCATACCTGCCCAATTGCTGGGGGACCCCTAAATCCTGTCTGTTTTCCCTTCACCTTAGACCACACACCCATTGCGTTATTGCTGCATCAAGAGAATATTCTTTGTTTCACATATGCATAAATATAACAATAATACCACTTTTCAACTGTGCACAATCAATTAAGGACTTGTTTGAGTGCACTTCTCTACGAGTACTTCTTGAAAAAGAAATAAGGAAGAACGAAACGAATTTTTCCATAAGACAAAACTAACTTAAACTTAAGCATAAGTTAATTTGTAAAAGTACTCCAGTATTCAACTTTTCTAAAAGATTACTTTTAACTTATAGAAAAACTTATTTCATATTTCTTTTTTATTTTGCTCTCCTAAAAGTGCTTGTGGATAAGTTTTTCCACACGTCATAGAACCTCATTTTCACTTCACATGGATACAACAAGGGAAAAAAAAAGTGAACCAACCATTGATAATCTCCAAACTTCACACCACCTTTAACAGCACAAGCATCAACTAATGGCACAACATCTGGTTCATCAGGCACTGTAGCCCTCAGAGACAATTCAAACAGCTGCGCCAATTGCCTCTTGACACTGGCCGGGTTATCTATTTCCTACATCATTCCAAACACGATACAATACCATATATCACACACACAAAACCAAACCAAATAAATAAACATAAAGTTTAGATAGTTTTATATTCGGTTTCATTTGCCTTGAACAAAAACACTTGCACTTCCAGTACCAACTTGCTTTCATAATAAAAACATGAATCACATACTTCTAAATCAATTGAACTGCGATTAACTTCTTTCAAAATCAATTTCGCCACCACTCTTCAAACACACACTTGGTGAACTTACAGTTACAGCAGTGGACGTAGATTGTGGCTTGGTGACAGGAGATTGCTGCGTCTTGGTCACTGATAAAGCGAATCTCCGAGACGCAATCTTGAGCAAATCTGTCTACACATTAAAGTTCAAAGGAAACGACGTCGCGTTAGTGAATTAAGTTCAGGCGTTGAAACAGTGTTACGATGGTATCATTGAAGAGAACGAGAGAGGAAGCTTAACTGACCGGAACGAGAAGGTGGTAGAGTGGAAGATGAGGGAAAGTGAGAGAACCGATTGAGATTAAAGCAACCTAACCCTAACCCTAACATTTCTTCTTCTTCTTCTTCTTCTTCTTCTTTGAGGTTCCAACCTTCCCAAACACCATTGTTAAGTGTTAGCCATTTTTGTGTGCATTGTGTTGGCCTCCGCTGAAGATAGCCAGTGGGCCACCACCACTGAACAAACCAATTTTACAAAAATGCAAAAAAAATTAAAAATTCAAACTATGTAAAATATTATAATTATATAAATTGAGAATAAAAATTTATACACAACTATATTTTAATTTTCTTTTAATAAAAATATTTTTTAAAATAATTAATAAAAAATATACAATAAATTTGTGGTTTAAAAAATTAATTTTTTAAAAATAGTGTTAAAACTGTTCTAAAATTATCATAAATTTAATAAATACTTTTTAAACTTGATATTTCATCAGTTTCTATAAGTATTGATATTCGATATGTTAAGAGACGTGTTCGAATCTCGTAACTTCAAAATGTATTTTATTTATATCAATGATTTAATTTAATTATATTATTATTTACTAAATTATAATTATATAATGAAATTTATATTTATATATAATTATGATTATTTCTGATTAATCATGTGAAAATATATGACAGTTAAACTCTTATATTAGTGTAAAGTGTATATTACATTGAAAAAATTCATTCTCATGGAATTTTGTTAAAGACTTGAAAAAGATAATACTTCAGTAAATATTAATACGTATAATATTATTTTAAGGAAATATACATATATTCATATAAAAGTTTCTTACACAATAACCAAATCATAAATAGTCATTTTAACTATTGACTTTTTATAATAATTATTTAACAAAATTGTAAAATAAGAATTTTAATTTAGCGCTACATTTTCATAAGGAAACTTTAATAAAAAAACGAAAATAGGATAAATTTATATTTTTTAATATCTTTAAACACCACTTGCAAGCTTTAATATACGAGTATTTCTCATAAATAAATATGATAGTGCAAACTAAGTATATGAAAGATGAACCTTGATGATGCATAAGTTAACATGTTGTAGGTTGTAATTGTAGTAAAATAAGCTTTAAAACACAAACAAAATTGATTATCCGAAGCGTGAATAATTGACTTATCCACGATGTATTGTGCAAGTCCTTTATGATACAACAAGAACTTCCCGGTAATTACCAAGGATCAGAATTAGCAAGTTATTCTTGATAGTGTAAGAACCCAATGTACTTAGGAAAATAAATATAATAAAGTAAAATAATGAATGAAGAGAGAGAAAGAGAAAATTGTGAATAAGTGGGAGGAAGAAGAAAGATTGCAACGTTGAGTTGCTGAATATGAGAGGCAAAGAAGGTGTGTTTCCGGAAGAGGGAACCCTTGTTTATATAGGGGAAAAAAATAACAGTCCTAAAACTGCCATAACCCACGTTTCATCCATTGGCGGCACTACTCCAGGTCCCAGTTGCACAACCTCCCGAGAAGAACGGAGTCTTCGAAGGTTTGAGTCTCACAATTTGCCCTTGCACAAATCGTGAGTGAAGAGAAATGGAACACTTGCACAAGGGTTTCTGTGAATTGTGCAACAAGGAAGCTGAACCCTGGATTTTAGGTTTGTGAATCAAAACCGCATTAGGTTCGTGAGTCAAAACTGTATTAGGGTTCATGAATCAAAGCCACATTTTTTGTTTTTCCGTTTCGCAAAATCGCACTTTGTTTTTCGTTTTGCAATATATACAGTTTTACAATAGTAATCACTTGATTTTGTTTAGTTGCAGTTAGATATGATCGGATTATATGAGGTGAGATTTACCTCCTTACGATGATGACATGGCACCTCCACACCCATTTGTAGTCATAAATGGCAATTCGTCTACAAGCTATGGTTGTATTTTAATGATTAAGTTATTCGTGATGTTGTTGTCATATTGCATCCCACAAAGCATTTGTTGCATAATATATAGAGTGATGTTGATTTGTATCACATCCATTATTACGAAGTGGACTTTAAGCCTAACTCAACCCCATAAAACCGGCTCATAGGGTTGAGGTTTGCACCCACTTATATACAATGAAAGGCTCTAATCTCTAGTCGATGTGGGATCTCCAACA
>Ga0123342_1006235_pt1 | contig 16675 bp, 8 predicted proteins | sample Turbeawhitnodule_FD_89960 | JGI IMG/M metagenome (GOLD analysis project Ga0123342, IMG submission 89960) | Root nodule microbial communities of legume samples collected from Mexico - Turtle bean Mexico white nodule | ecosystem: Host-associated > Plants > Roots > Nodule | place: Mexico: Nepantla... | reverse complement strand
TTTCATGATGAAATCTTTTAAGCGTCTTACATCTGACAATTTGACAGGTTTCAAAAGAAACTCCTCTGCTCCTTCCTCCAGGCAACTGTCAATTAGTAGGAATTAACTGTTAAGAAACATGCCTAGAAATACTTGTCACCCATTACATGTATGCATTATTGCTAGCTGCAGGATATAATGCAATGTTTTTATACAATTTGGTACATTACCAGAAGGTTCTGATAAGAAATTTGGTAACTATTTAATATTTGCAAAGCACATATCCAACCCCTATTATGATTGCTTATGAGTCGGTGGCTTCCAGCATAGTTAGTGAGTGCTAAGCTAATCATGGCATAACCAATCACGAAACCACCATATGACCTATTGGCTATTAAAGATTTGTAGGGACCTTTAATTACTATTCAATATGTCAGATCTACACAAGGATAGGTAACTAAACGTTTTGAGGTACTAAGTCAGTAATATCCTTGTAAGTATCAGGCTAGAATTAGAAAAACGTTGATATAAATTGGAATTCAACTAATGGAAAGGATTCGACAATAAAATCCAAATAGTCGTATTTTTTCAGTAAAAAAATATCATACTGTAGATGCAATATGAAGTAGATCTCAACGTTTGCGATACATTTTACGCTCCACCTCGCCAGTTCATAGACAAATCAACAAACACCATCGAAATTGTAAACGTTACCAAAATACAGAAATTGTTTGAAGAGTTCATTGATAAAAAAAACTAGATGCCACCAACAATTCCATTGTTGATCCAAAAGACGTGTAAGCTAATGGAGGATGCTTACCTATCAATTCGAGTCAAAACATTCTCCGATGACATGATCACCACTGGAATCTCTCTAAACACGGAAGACTCCTGTTAAAATTAACAGAAGGAAGTGTAATTAAGAATCAACGCTCCCCTGTTTACAATCTAACGACCAACTTTAAACCCAACCCAAAAGCACAAATACACAATACAATTTGTGTCCAACTAACAAAATAAACACCAGTAGTAGCAGTTATCAATCCTTAAAAAAAGAAGTTAACCTAATAACACCAAACAAAACACCCTTCAGAGAATAAAAATCGAACAGACTACACACCTTGATTTTCTTGAGTAATTCATATCCTGTCATCCCCGGCATGGAATAATCCGTCATTATGAGATTAACCTTCACACTCTGTCCCCACAACCAATAAACAAAAAAGAAAACGTTAGCACCAACCTATTTCAACAATCAACATAAAAAAAAAACTCCAAAAACTAAATAGCTGAATTCGCTTACATCGAACCCGAGAGAACTGGTCTCTCCGTCCAAGCCCAAATACTGAAGAGCACGCGTTCCACTCTCCACAACCGTCACTGAAAAACAACCATTCCAAACACACACACACAACTTCAGAACCAATCTCAATTTGGCAAACGAAAAAAAAAAAACTGGTTATACGCAACGTCGGGTCACCTTTGCAGGAAGAAATCTTGAGTAACCGTTCAATGACCTTGCGATCAACGAGACTGTCATCGACGGCAAGAACGTGAAGCTCGGGAGCAGCAGAAGGAGACTCCTGGAGAAATTCCGTTAAGTTGTGGCGGAAAAAATCGCCGACGATGGCCATGAGTGTGAAAAGTTGAAGAGCAGTGGGTGCTGTGAGAAAAGAAAGTAGGGAGGAAAATGGGTTGATTTTATTTATATATATTTAGTTGGAGAGAGAATGATGAATATATTAAATAATAAAATGGATGAAAAGTAAAAGAAAATAATAATAATAATAATTAAAGAAGATGGATTGAGAGGATCGAAATCTGAGAGATCTTTGGAAATCCATGAGAAGCGATTATGCCACCTCCACTTGTCCCTTCTCTTCTCACGTCAGTATCAAAATCTTACTTTTATTATTACATTTTTTCTTTTCATTATTGAATTAATTAATAATATTAACCTTGGTCACTCTGAGAGGAGGCCAACCGTATCTTCTTTGCCTCCACCACTCTCTTTCTGTACTTCCCGCGCCTTCTCAATGCCAAGTTTTGACTTCGCAATGCCTATCACACTTCTCCGTGCATGTATCTTCCAGGCGTAATAATTCACTTTTAATTAAACAGATTCTACTCAAATTTTAGTAAAAAATAAAATCAAATAATAAAGGATAAAAAGTTTTTTAATAGATTTCTCTTGTGTCATTAGAAAAATCATTTTTTAGACTGTTATTTATAATAAAAATCTATATATTCATTAATCTATAAAAAAAGTCAATCTTCCTAAACTTTCTCAAAACATAGTTAGATAATAATTATAATGAAGGTGTAGTATATTTAAATATCAATTGTTGGTTGGGTTGAAGATTTATTATTAACTAAAAATTAATTTAGTGATAATTGTTCAGAATCCATGTTTAATAAATGATGCAACTTGTTGTAAAATCTATTAATTTCAAGAAACATCAAATATATTCGTTTCTCAAGCTTGAACAACTATGATGCAACTTGTTGTAGAATCTATTAATTTCAATAAACATCAAATATATTCCCTTCTCAAACTTGAACTATTATAATCTTATTTTTTTTCAATAGTTATATTGTTACTTGAGCAATATAATGTAGTTGTGTGATCTTTATATATTTTATAATTCTATATACCACTTTAATGCTTGAACTATCTTTTGTCACTTGCTCTTAAGAGATAAAATAATTTTGGTGTCTTCTTTGCTCAAATCTCTAATCGAACAATATAATTTGTCATTTGATTATTAATGCTAATCCTTAGGTGACATTAAGCGGCACATGAAATAATGACTCAATGATTAAGTGACATTAACCCTTCTCATACTTGTCTCAGTTCGGATACTCACTATTGTTTTAAATTACAATAATACTCATAATTTATTATGTAACCTAAAAACTTATATCTACTTTTCGTTTTAGTCCTTAGTTTTGTAACCGTTCTTGTTTTCTTTCGCTTCACAATTTTTAAAAAATTTTATCTCAATTGTTTAACTTGTTCAAAATTCACAGAGTTCACTTATGTCCCCAATGTATTTTTCCTTTTATCACTATATTTTGTTCTTTGTGTTGTTCTCGTTTTCGATGTTGTATTATATTTAAGAAAACAAACACCAATTTCATTGAATCAAATAATTTATAAGAGACACATTTGATTATTTCTACTATTATATTAAAAGAAAGATAACTAATATTTTCTCTCTTGTTCAACACTACAATTCTATTTCCTAACCAATAGATATTCATTCTTCGTATATGAATATCTAAAATAACAATAGATATAACCAATAGATATTCATTCTTCGTATATGAATATCTAAATACTACCATCTCTTGTACGAGATTAATAAGTATTAGTAAGTATGTTTTTCTTTCAAGTTGAACCAAAATTATTTTCTTCCAAGTCAAAACATTTATTTACAATGTTGTAGTTGATAGTAACTTTTTTATTGAAATGGATTTCAATACTTAAACTTTCACTATTAGAAAATTATTAAATATAAACTAATTTTAGAGACTAAAAATAATTAGTTGTTATATGGACTAAATTAGTTACTATTTTAAAGACTAAAAAATTACATGTTTGTAAATTAGTTTTTATTATTGATAAATAATTTCTAAATTGTATCTAATTAACTACCAATTATTTAGATTCTAAATTTAGTAATTAGTAGCTAATTATATAGCAATTTAAAAATTATTTATCAATAATAAAAATTAATTTACATACCAATAATTTTTTTAATCTCTAAAATAGTATTTAATTTAGTTAATATAACAACTAATTATTATTTTTTTCAAATTCAATTTTTATTTAATAATTTTCTTACGTGTTTCTAACCATATCATTATTAAATGCCAAACCTAACAGATAATTGAAAATAACTAAGCGATCCAAAACAAAATATTACATCTCAAATCATTTGAATCATAAAGTATAATGGACTAAATAACCTCACCTGTCCATTTAAATTCTTCCATCTTTATCAACTCAATATTATTAACAGTTTTATCCATGTTGTACAATACTTTATCAAACAAAAACATATCAATAATAATAATACCTTTATCAACTTAAAAATAGATCAACAATAATAATTTAATTATCAAGTACATTTTCTAATTATCTCAGTAAAATGAATCATATTATAGTTTTCATTAACTATAATTTTATTATTCTTAAAAAAATCACTCTTAATAGACAAGGGCTAGGAATATTATAATTTCTTCAAAAAAAACATTATTATAAAAAGTAAGATATCACTACAAACTTAAATTGGCATATACTTATTAGATCACTTGTGAGATGCATGCAACGAATATCGAAATAGAGAACTCGATACTAGAGTATAAAGGAAAAATTACTCGTATAAAATCATTGATCTAAACCATGTGTTCTAAAAGAGGAAATGAAAAAAATTGTTTTTAAAACTTAATGAAAAAAGTAAGATGTTTGAGACTTTTTAAAAATGAAAAAAAAATTGTTTTGTTTTCTATCTTACAAATTGTAACTGAAAACAAACAAAATACTATTTTTTACCAATGTTAAACCCTCTCATATACTCACATAAATGTTATTAGAGTGTACAAATGATATGATTAACCTAGTAATTTTTTTAAGACGAACATTTATAAAATATATTTTAATATGTTTTTATTAGCATATGAACACACGTGCTTATATTCATGTTTTTTTATGGTATATATAAAGGGAATATATATTTATATTTCTATTTTATTATTAATTATTTTATAATATAACGGTTAAATTCAAATATTTATAATTAATTTACATCAATATTTTTCTATTAAATTCAAAGCATATATCATCATATTTAAAGAGGATTTTCATCTTTAGACAATATGTATATTAAAATATATATTACAATTTATTGACATTTGTAAATCTACCTTATATTAATTAAAAAACTATTATAAATTTATAATATAATAATAATATATTAAAAATATTTAAAAAATACAGATATACAAACGTAATAATCCTTTGTTTCCGTAGTTGATTAAGAATGATAATTAGTTACCGATACTGTTAAAATAATTTTAATTTCTCAACAAAATGAATGCATTATTTTTAGCGCATTTTATGGAAGAAGGAGATAACTTTTTTTTATAGTTGGCGCCTTCATAATTTATCTTGACTTCGTCCCTCACGATAAAAAGAAAACAATCTAACCTAATTTTGTCTTTGTTGGGTAAAAAAACAACATGAAAGGGAAAAAGAGGATGAAAGAGCTCATGGATAACATTTTTCTTTTTTCCAATTTGTATGATAGTGAAATTAATTAAATTTTTTTGGCGAGATACGATTTTCAAATCACATTTTGCGTGAGAATCTTGAATCGTTCCCTTTTTTTGCAATTTTTGACATTGCGTCCTTGTGTTGTGTTTCTTTTTGTTTCTTGGTTCTTTACGAAAACTTTTAGGAAAATTAATGATTTTTTTTTATAAACTAAAACTTATACAGGTTAAAAAACATAAAATTATAAAATAATCTGTACCAGTTTATTTATACAGAAATTAATTATAGCTCGTGAAAACTTTGTGATCTTTTTTATATTTTTTCTTATACAAACTTTTATAAAATAATTGATGTAAATATGTTTTTAGTACAAATTCATGTGATTTGTTATTTATAATTTAAACTTACGTAGAAAAACATAATTCATTATGGAAGACGTGTGCTACTTGTGTATAAGAATGAATCATGGTGAGATATAGTAAGTTACGTGTATATTATATAAATGATTAACCTAACTAACTAAACTGTTCTCAGTCAAAATAATCTTGCATTGGATTGAATATCATAATAACGAGGCGAGTAATTAGAAAGTTTTAATCACTTGGCATATTAGTTTTTGTAAATTGGATTATGCAGATGTCTAGATTGATTTTTCTAACTAATTCATTTTCAAATATCTAAATAAATATATATTTTTTCGTTATAACTATTTATGACCTTTATATACATATTTATTTTCTCATTCCACTTTACTAATTAATAGAAAGGCAAAACATTATTTTTTTTCTTTTTTCTTTTCAATATATTTTTTTAAACTACAAACAAATTGATATTTAACCCAATTAATGTAAACTAATAATTCTCGTATGCCACATTGTGAAATTGAAAACTTGTGTGTGCCCCACTATTTTCTCAATTTTCAATTCAGCATTTTACTTATTTCTTTTAAGAAAGTGATAAACTCACTTACTCAGCTGCTATAATAGGTGAATTTTCGTGTTGTTTGTTTGATGTTAAGAAGCCAAGCTGAAGCATTTTTATTAACTTCTGTGTTATAATTAAAACGTGGATTGAAAGCTCTAAACGTGAAACCAAACACACGTTAACTTTAATTGACATGAAACCTAACATGCGCATATCTGCTTTCGTGATCCATTCACCTTCATATTTTATTTTATTATTGCCTTTTAAAGTAGGCATTATATTCTTAATACCAATAATACAACAAGATTTTTAGGTTTCCGATTCTGCACCTTTATAGGATTTGCTGTTTTTAATTACAACAATCTTATGATTCCACTACTAATACATTTGGATTTCTCTCCTTTTCCTCCTAGATAATCTCCTCCTTTTCTTTTTATTCTAAACCACTGTTGGGCAATCACTTTTTGCCCTATGCTTTCTTCTTGTAATCTTGTGGTAGTGTTAGAAAGGGTTAAAAGGTCTACTACACCTTAGATTTAAATTTCTATGTGAAATTTGAAAATATGTTTTGAATACAATAATCCCAAAAGTATTTTTAGTTTAGTGTATACTTTCAGATTTTTAAATTACATAATATAGACAATTTAGAACATATTTTTATATTTTCAGGTTTTGTAATTTGTTATTTTCCTATTATATAATCATTGATACAATTTTAGATTTTATAATCTAAATATATATATATATATATATATATTAAATACATTTCCAAATTTCTATATTAAGTGATTTGGAATAATTTTTGTTTTTTACTATTATTTAATCCATATATATTTTTAGAGTAGTTAATTTGGAATGCTTTTGAGATTGACTAATCTCAAAATGTATTATAAATTTTATAATTTAAAATATATTTATAGATGATTTTATTCAAAAATATATTTTTGAATTGTAAAATTCATGTATGTTGAATTATATAATTTTGAAACATATTTTAGATTATATAATATAAAATATATTATAAATTGTGTAATTTATAATACATTTTTAAATTTTAAAAATATATTTTGGATTGTAAAATTTATAATACATTTTTAAATTGACTAATTTTTATAATGCATTTTTAAAATTTTTATTACATAAGGAATAAGGATTGAGGGAAGATGTTTTCAGATCTTGTTTTATAGAATTCTATTTTTGGAATATAACAAATTTATTTTTAAAAAAATAGAATATAATTTTTTATTTTGGAATTTTAATTTCAGAATAAGAAAAATTTTGAATTTTCAAAAATTAATTGAATGCATATTAAAAAATATTGGGTGCAGAAAGCAATTACATAAACATCACAATCTTGAGAATCATGACTCTTAAAGCCCATCACCATATTGATTTGTTGGCAATTGCTTTCTGCACCCGATCAATTGTGACTCGCACTCGACATATTTTTCAAAATCCTACAATGCCCTTGTCTTCTTCACTTATGAAAACATTGAATGGTGAGGAAGAAGAAGTTCATGGATGTCTGAAGCTTTGCTTTGAGCTGCAAAAGAGGATGTGTGAAGCTTTGCTTTGAGCTGCAAAAGAGGATGTGTGAAGCTTTGCTTTGAGCTGCAAAAAAACCTCACAACTCACTTACGGATAAAAATATCCGCAAGTCACAACTCACTTATGGATAAAAATATCCGCAAGTCACAACTTACTTACGGATAAAAATATTCGCAAGTCTCAACTTACTTACGGATAAACAAATTCGGAAGCCACTAATCACCTACGGATAAAAATATCTGGAATGCAGTAATGGGTAATGGGTTATGGATAAATTTATGCGGAATGCAATACAAAATTACGGATGAAAATATCCGTAGGCATGTCGTACCTTCGACTTCAGAAGCTTTGTTGCTCTGCCTGCGAAAATGAAGGTCACGGTGGTTGCAGAAGAATGGAGAAGAAGGTGACTCACGGTGGTTGGACAACAAGGTTGCTCACAGTGGCTGGACAACACGGTGGCTGCGGCACTGCTTCACGCACAATGGAATGGAAGAAGACAATAATAGGGTTGATGCATGAAATTGGGTGCATATCACAATTAAACTATTCTAAAATTCATTAAGGGTAAATTTGTCTTTTACTAATAAATGATTGGGTACCAGTTAAAATGTGTTGGGTGCAGGGAGAATGTGCCTTATTTTTGCTCAACCCATAATTTTTTCACTTCCACACATAGGTATCATAAATACCTTTAAGGACATATAAGAAAATTTGATTACTTTTGAAAAATAGGTATTGGGTACTTCCACTTTACTCTAACACATATTTCACAAAAGAAAAAATCAATTTCCATTTGGACTTAATACTTTAATATATGTAATTTAGGTTATGAATGCGCCTAAAATATATTATCGCGAATAGTTTCTTAACTCAATTATTAAACACATATCAAATCATCTATTCACCAGCATGAAATAATTAAACAATAAAAAATTAATAAAACTATAATTACAGTTATATAACATGAATATAGTTTAAAGGTGTTTTGAAGCAACAAAACATATTATATTATATAAAATAATAGCGTCAAAAAAATGTATCATTTGAAAGATATTTTTTATAAAAGCTTCATGATGATCATCTTGATTAAATAATGAGTAATTTTTCAAACAATAAATAAGCTATCTAACTTGAGTAATATATTTTTATTCAGGTGTCTGGAGTTTTAATTAGACTACCATTCAAACACTACATTTATCAAAACTAAAGATTTTTTAAATAATTATTTATAACATATCCTCAAAATTTAACTTATACTTAACCATGACTCTATAGGTATTTTCATTCATTTAAATTTATTAACTCTTGTATAAGTTAAGTTGCACAAGACAAAATCTAAACAATGTTTATATTAGTTGGTTTAGTATATAGTATTTGTATTTCGAAGTTAAAATAAACTTCAAACATGTTAATACTAATCCAATTTGCAATTGATGTACCTATTCATAAGTTAATGTAAACCAATTCTCATACTATTATATACTCATGATAAATCCATTTCAACAACTTGTTTAACCTTTATTCACGTCAAAGTATCCAAATTCATTTTAACAATTTTTAAAAACAACTCCATCTACTATAATTCATCCACGAACCAATTTAGTCTTTTGACTTTCAAGTATAACTTCTCAATTAAATTCTACCAAAACATATATATTTTAAATTATTTAATTTACAATAATCTAAATGAAGAACATACTAATTGAACTTGTCATGCCTTAACTCTTCAATTCAAGTTAAACTTCAATCCATAATTTGTTCCTTCAAATTATTTCATCATACATGTCAAGTTTCATGAAAGAAGAGTTAAAGATATTAAAGAAACACACACAAGAATAAAGCTTACTTAAGACAATAAGGAGAAAACATAGTTTATAATTGCTCAAATCATTTCTTAAACTATAAAATCTAGAAAAGGGAAAGAAATTTAATTGTTATTTAAAATTAAGAGAGAATAATAGTTATAAAAGAAAAAAAAAATCAAAAGAATAAAGAAGTATTAAGGTTTTCAAATTAGGAAAGAAGAAAATTTTTAGAGTAATGACACCTATTATACCTAAGTTAAAACTAAAATATATACATATATAGATATATAGATAAATACAAGTTTTTATAGTTAATTTTGTGTATAATAAAATATATTTTATTATGATGATTAATTATTTGAATATGAGTTCAATTAATTTTTAAAAAGTAAGTTATATGTGCAAATTTGACTTTTTATTATTTAAAAAGAAATTAATATATTTCAAAGTTATGAATTTTTTTTTAATAATGAAGTGATGTTTTCAAACAATACTATTATTTGGATAGTTTTTTAAATATGTGGATTCTTGTAGTTTTGTTAAAATTAACGCGTGGTGCTAAAACGTTTGTATGACACTATAAGTTTGCTAAAAAAGACACATCAATTGATTTATAGTTTTTTTTAATGTTTAATTATTTATTTTTAAATATCTTACATTTTTTATTGCAAAAATTGAATTGCACCTCAAAGATTTAGAAAAAGTACCCAAACACCTTAAACAGAACTCTGCGAAAACAAATATTTTGAAAATAAAAGAAAAAGTGGTGGAATTTTTTCATAAGAAAAATGTAAAATAAGTATATTAGTTATTGGTGCAATTATATAAAAAATCAAAAAAATTCCTTTGATGTATTTTACATGTGTGATTTTGCAGAAAGGGATTGGAAGTTGGTGAAGGTGTGGGATGTATTTGATTGATGAAGAATGAGAAGTGAAGAGATTAGAGATGGAAGAAGAAAAAGCAGCGGCATACTACGACGAGTTGACCCGCAAGGGCGAGGGGGCCGCAAGATTTAAACAAGGCCTTGGCTTTTCCTCTTCCGCCTCAAACGACGACGTTCCCAAACCCGGCTCCGCTCTCGCCTCTTCTTCCTCCTTTCTCTCCAAATTCGTTAAAGCCTCCTCCGCCGCTTCCCACTCCGACAAGCAACCGCAACTTAATGCCACCTCCGCTCCTTCCGAGTCGGAGAAGCAAACACAACTGCAATCCATTCACGACAAGCTCAAGAAGAAGCCCTCTTCCGAACCTAGGGTTTCCAGCAGGGAGAGGGAGAGGGATAGAAGTAGAAGACGAAGCAGGAGCAGAGACAGATACAGGGAATCGCGGAGGCGAAGCAGGAGTAGAGAGAGATATAGGCATAGAGATTCCGAAGGGGACAGGGACAGGGACAGGGACAGGGACAGGGATAGGGATAGGGATAGGGATAGGGATAGAGGGAGACGGAGAAGTAGAAGCGTTTCTCCTCGCAGACAGCGTAGGTCGGAGAAGGAGGCGAATGATATAGGGAAAGTGAGTGAAGCGAGAAAGGGAAAGAATGTTGGGACTGATTATTCCAACCTAATTCAAGGTTATGATCGTATGGTACGTTCCACTCTTCTAAGTCCATTTTTTTTTTCTCTCGCTATGACCTGATGAAGATATTGCTTTCATGTCTAGACACTCTTTTTTCTAAATTTTCTCTACTATTGGCTGGGATTTGTTTGTCATGATTCATGGACATCTTTTGTTGCTATTGTCTACAGTCATCTGCTGAAAGAGTCAAAGCCAGGATGAAGCTTCAGCTCTCTGAAACTGGTAAGCCAATAGATCTCCAGGGGAGAAATTATCCTTTCTTCTTGAATACATTCTCACCATATGTTTTGAATAAATTGTTTTTATTTATGAATCGAACACTGATATTAGATGCACTGATCTTGAATGTTCTGAAAATCTTTCCTGTAGTCGACTAGATTGAGAATGTTCTTAAGAAATGATAATGTTAATCTTGCGTGGAAAACTTGGTTTTTGGCACGAATAGTTGCCTTGCCTTCTCTTGACTTCTTGTTGTATATGATCATTTGATCTTAGAGACTTGTTAAGGTTGCTACTATCTAGTCATATATACGAATAGGACTAGCTATATTACAAACCAAAATTTTAATATTTCACCCTTGAAGTGTTGATATAAATTATAAATATTTGCTCTCTAGCTTGCCAAATGAGATGGTTTGTGCATACGCTATTGATTTTTTTCTAATATACTTCATACTTTTAAATGTAGCTGCACATGATTCAGAAAAGGGCGTGGGCTGGGAGCGGTTTGAGTTTAACAAGGATGCCCCTCTTGATGATGAAGAAGTTGAAGGTCAGACTTGTTTCTTAATCTATTTGTGGGATTTCTTTCTGTTGTGTACCTATGAATTCTTCCATTTAATCCTTTGTTTTTAATTCCTTTTTGGATCTATAAGGACAATTTGCCTTGACTGCTGCTTATTCCCCATTCTTGGTAAAAGTCCCTAAAACTAGAAGATTCTTGCATTGTTCATTTCTATGTGGACATTTCTTGGGTCTCCCCGTGCTTCTCCTGTTAATATAGTCAACATTTTCTGGATCTTGTTATTGGAAATTAAAGGAACACCTTTCTCAGTATTAAATAATTAATTCTATGTTTGTTGGTTCTGTATCTGTCTTTTTTAAGTTTATACTTTTCCGTTGTTGAATGATGGTGTTTTCAGCTATATACTTTTGCGATGGCAGTTAGTAGTGATGGTTTTGTTGAAATTAATAAAACTGATTGTACACGCCTTCCATCTGCAGTTGCTGAAGATGATGCACCCTTAGTTAAGCACATCGGCCAAAGTTTCAGATTTTCTGCAGTTGAGGTATCTTCCTCTTCTCTTAAGATTGAATAGTCAGTTTGATTCCTTCCTGATGTGCTTGTCTGATCATTGTTTGGAAAACTGAATTCCGTATTGTTACGTAGGCAAGGAGGAAGGATCAAATACAAGCTGCTCACGAAGAAGCTATGTTTGGTACTACAGCGCTTCCACCTCCCACTAGTACAGATAGTGAACCTGAAAGGGAGGACGAGAAGGAGGTTGCTAAAAATGATCTGGTTACAAGCCTTTTAAGTGAAACAGTAAGCATTTTTTTATGTCACAGCATATTGATGGCATAACAAATAATTCAAGTAACCCTGTTATATTTGGTTTCAGGTGCTGGCCCAGCAAAAGGGATCTTGGCGTGATCGGGTTCGGCAGGCTTAGAATTTGCCCCTTAAAGTTGATCTGATGACAGAAAAGTTGGCCAAAATGTCACATGGATTTGGCTTTAACCATGTCTACATATATTCCAATTTTGCGGTTGGAATTACTGTGCAATTTTTTTTGGCTTCTGTATGGTGTGAGGTAGCTTTAACCAATCATACTATTTATATCCGGTTCCATGCAACTGCCACTATTTTCAAGCCTATCTCACTAGTGAAGTAGGCTTGGTGCTGCAGCTTGTAATTTCAAATTACAGAAGGGGAAGTGGGTTGTGTGATGTTTTTTGTGTAATGTCAATTTCGTAGTGGAATATTTAAGAGGGAGAGACTGCAGAAAGAACAATGTTAATACACAGGCTTTACCTCTGATCTTATATATGCGCAGTTTTCACCATCTGATTATAGTTGGTTCGGACTCAATTTTATTTACATTTGTAATTATGACACCTTAGATAGATGGTACAACTTATGACATTTTTTATTTTATATTTTTTCTTAAGATTTTGTCATAAATCTTCTTAGAATCAGTTGAGAAAAAATATTTTCTTTAATTTGATTAGCTTGTACTAAAATTTGATTTGATGATATTTAGATAAATTATTATAGATCCCTAGATATTGGTGTAACATACTTGGTTTTGAGGACTGCTTTGAAAATAAGTTTTTTAAGATAATTCTTTTAGGTAAGAAAACTAACTTTCAATACATTGACAAAAAAATTATCGATAATTTTGTGTTTATTGATAACTTTTTTTAATTATCAATGAATTTGTGCATATCGATAATTAAAAATTATCAATGAATTTGTGTATATTAATATTTTTTTAATTATCGATTAATTTATTTATATCAATAATTTTTTAATTATCGACGATATGCTTTGTTAGTAATTACTGACTAATTTAGCGCAAATCAATATATGTCGATAATATTTATCGATAAATTTCTCAATAAATATAATTATAATATTATTATTAATTAAGTTAATAATAATAATTATTATAATATGATTATTAAATTGCCTTCATCTAGTGGTTACATACCTTCCATGTAATTAGAGGATTTGAGTTTGACTCCTCCTATAATAAAATGTGAATATTGATTATAAAGTAATAATAATGATATTATTTAATATAAAAAATCTGTTTAACAAAGAACAATAGACACATAATATTGAAAATAAAATTATTGTGATTGAAACGTAGTAAATATTTATTAATCATATACTATGAATATTTTTAAAAACTCCAAATTTTATATAAGAGTCAGTAGAATTTTATTGTAATAGATAATAGTAATTTAGAAATGTTAAAAATTTAATATATTTTATTTATTAGCATTTCTAAAGTTGATAAGATGATTTAATACAAATTAATAATTATTCAAAAAAATTATTGCAATTTATTAATAGCTTATTCATAATTATTTTCTATTTAAATAATAAGAAGAGTACTCTTGAGCGTTGTGCATGCCTTCACAATTTCCTACTAGGTTGCATATTTTATTTTTTTAGTTTGTATCATTTAGATGAGTAAAATAAAGAAAAAATGTGTAAATATCCAAATCAAATGAAAATATTTTTTTACTATAAAAAAAATATATTCAATAGAACTTATATTATAGTAATGAAATTCACTAGCTATAACAACTCAATTTGCGGGTTATAATAATTCAATCATGTGCAACTAGACAACTATCTATTTTTGCAAAAAAACTAGCCAACATTCTCAATAATCAGTTCCTGTCTTTCTTTTGTTTCAGTCACTCTTGTTATCCTCCATTTAGTGCTCTGTAAGCAGTTTTCCTTCATTCTCATTGCTTCAACACATTTTGTCTGATAGTATTATATTATTATGTTCAAGTGTAACATATTTTGATCACCATGCAAGTTGGTTTAAGTAGTCATCTACAGACTCACGACTCACACTTAATCAATTGTTTTGAATTATTTTTGTACCTATAAGTACAATTTTCCCACACCTTTCTGCCCTAAAATGTTTATTTTTAATAAATAAATGTAAAATAAAAGGTAAAAAGTTCACATATATAATTTTTTAAATAAAACTTAAAATAAAATAAAAAATTAAGAGCTCCCATAATACAACATCTCAAAACATTTTCTTGTTTTATGTATTTAGTGATTAGAAGAAAAAAAAAATGGATGTAAGTTTTATTGTCGAATCCACTAGTTCGTGTGGCTATGTGTTTCATGTGTAATGAATTTAAGTGTTTTGATAATTTTGCTATCTTTTACTAAAGTTTTTATATTAAAAAGTTTATTCAGCGGTAAATCTATATTTTTACTTGTCCTCTTCAAGGTAAAGTGATTTTTTTTATTCTACTAATATTTCCATTTTTTAAATAAACCATAATTTTAAGAATTAAAAAAAGTTTTTGATATACTTGAAAAATATATATTATTTTTAATTAATTTAGATTTAAAGTCAATTTAAAGTTAGTAATAAATCAATTGACAAAATCCAATCTTGTTTAAAATAAAGTATGGATTTAGATCTAAAATACAATGCATTAGATTGATGTTTAAAAATCCAATCCAGGTAAACAGGGTATAAATTGCCCTCACAGATGTCAATTTATAATTGATGAGATAATACATCAGTCAGACTGTTTATTTATTGATGGTTACAATATCTCCTTTATTTATGATTCAACCGTACCAATTCGAATATATTGCCATCGGTAATTAGGTACAAAATTGATTACCCTTCTAATTGGTACAATGCAATGCTTCTCTGAATGATAATATTTGTTGTGCTTTGTTGATCCGAATGATGCTGGTTCTCAAATTTGTAACTTGGAAGGCAACAATAATGCAGTTGCTGCTGCTACTTATTTGTTGTACTGTGACGGTCGGTTGTTCTCACAGATTCTACTGAAAAACAGCATCTTTAGGGTATTGTCATCCAAATCTCCGTTTTGGTAGGTTGTAAAATATTAATGAGAATTGATTTCTAATCAATGACAGTGCCATTCAATTTTGGACTCGCTAGCTTCTGAGCAGCATAGTCTGCTAAGATTAGTGGGAAATTGACTCATAACAGAGTCATATACCTCCAACTCTTGCGAAAAGCGAAAATACAAGGAAAACTTTTCCACGACCCCTTTTCTTAAACAAATCTAACTTTTAAAATAAAAAAAAATCAGAAGGAGAAATGAGAGTGGACGGAGAGCGATGATAAAATATTTATACTCAAGATTGTATCATTTTCCTTGCGATTTTTCCTAAACTTTAAAGACCGAGCACATTATTCAATTTTTTAATGTTAAACATGGCAAGGCGGGTTCTAATTTAGTATTTTTATTGTTATTATTATTATTCAAATATTACAATATCCATACACTTTATAAAGATAAAGAGACCATAATCACTGAAGAACGAATAAATAAAGAGCAGGAGTTTAAGTAAAAAAATGTTGCAGAATAGCGCTCTATTTGTGTGTATATATATTGATAATTTTCTACTGTACATGAGCCCAGATGACAAACAAGTGGCCAAAAAATTAGCGATACTGATTCCTAAAGTATAAGATTGGTGAACAGGTGCAAAATACAGTGCATGCTTTGATATCAACACCAGGTGTCGACAAAATTGGAGACAGACACTAGTCAATCTGTGATTACAATCTAGCCTTCTTTGAGGATAATGGTGAGAGCAATGATGGTGATGGATCGCATGGAAGAGAGATGGTTGAGCATGTTGCAGACAGAGGTGGACTGCAATCAATTGACCGCATTCTTTTGAGAGTTCTTTTCTCAACTTCCTTCACTTTCCCTTTCATGATGAAATCTTTTAAGCGTCTTACATCTGACAATTTGACAGGTTTCAAAAGAAACTCCTCTGCTCCTTCCTCCAGGCAACTGTCAATTAGTA
>Ga0123342_1006234_pt1 | contig 16675 bp, 16 predicted proteins | sample Turbeawhitnodule_FD_89960 | JGI IMG/M metagenome (GOLD analysis project Ga0123342, IMG submission 89960) | Root nodule microbial communities of legume samples collected from Mexico - Turtle bean Mexico white nodule | ecosystem: Host-associated > Plants > Roots > Nodule | place: Mexico: Nepantla... | reverse complement strand
TCTCACACTGCTTTCATGGCATGCTTGACCCATAACTCTTTCTTTCTGGTGTAGATATGATGCTAGGAGCGGAGAAACGAAAAAGGTTTGCCAAGGTCTTGACTGCCCGTGGCAAGGCCAATTTTGGTGGGGCTGGTGCCTCTACACCCCCAGCCCCCGAGGCTTTGGCTACCATCTCTCCAACCTCCCTTGCCCCAACCTTGCCAACACCTGCGCCTGCTCAAACCACTCAAAACCCCCCTTCACCTCAAACCATTCCAACTCCCACCTCCACACTTCCAATCGAGGCCATCCCCTTGGCCATGGTTGGAACTTCATCTCCACCAGCCCCCCTTGACAAAGGAAAAGGGGTGGTGATTGTTCCCTCCAGTGACGAGGAGGATACCGCTGAGGGACCAATTTTCAAGAGGAGGAGGACTACCACAGTGGCTACATCCCACTCCACCTCTAATAAGGATTTTGAATCTCTGAGGGATCACCCACCAAGTGCCCTCACACCTCCTAACTACATGGCGCTGGGGGAGGGAGCTGAAACCATCCCTGAGCCCACTCCTTCACTAGCTCCAGAGCTTTCCCGGGCCATCCAATACTTGCTGAAGGGCTTCCAGCAGGTACTCCCGGAAGACCCATCTTGCGAGGCCATGGAGGAGAATGCTCTTCGTTCCCTTGGGGGATACCTTTCACTCGCCAGCTCTTGGCGGCAGGAAACTGAAACTAAGGCCAAGGAGTTGGCCTTGCTGAAAGAACAAACGAACGACCAAGCTCGCCGCTGGTTCAACCAAGAAGCCGCTATCAAAGAGGTTCTGAAAGTGGCACAAAAGGCTGAGGAGGCAGCCAACAAGAGACTTCATGCAGCGGGCCAAACATATACTGAGCTTCTGGCCAAGGTAGTGCCCCTTCATGAAGAAGTAGTTGAGCTAAAAGCTGCCGCCGAGGCCTCCAAAACCAAAGTGACCAACCTTGAGGCACGCTGCGTTTCTCAAGAGGTAAACTTAGGCAAGGTGGAGGCTGACCTCACTGCCAAAAATGAAGCTTTTGATCTGCTGAAAGTTGAACTGGCTGCCAAGAACGAAGCCTTTGACCTGATGAAGGCTGACCTCACCAAACAACTTACTGAGAAGGCTGAAGCCTTGGCAGCCATGGAGAAAGAACTGGCCTCCCAAGTTGAACGCTCCCTAAAGGTCGAGAAGGAGCTCCTCGACGATGCTACCAACGCCTTTGCTACCAGATTTGAAGAGGCCCTGTCTCAGGTGGTCTGCGAACACTCTGAGATGGACGTCTGCAACTACGGCCCTACCAAACACATCGTCAAAGGAAAAGTCGTGCCCATAGAATTTTCTGAAGATGATTGACTTTCCTTCTCGTTGTAACATTTAAACACTATTCTTTGTTCTGTACACTTTAAAGATTTACCTCTGCTTACTCTTATTCGCTGCTTTCAAGATGTTTATGTTATTTATCTTTGCTTTCCTTCGCTTAGCTTTGCTACTTCCTCGACAATAGGTAGCACACGCTCTTCCTTTTTATCTTTCTTACTAAGTCAGACGTGTATGCCTATCACTTGCTCCCAATCCCTTTCCTTTCTTAACTTGTAATAAACTCTTAGCTTGATCTTTGCTTAACCTTCATGGCCCTGAGGCGCCTACTGCCGAAAGTGTTACTGGCCTCGACATCGCTTAAAGGTGAAGGAGGACTTATCTTCCCTGGCCTCAACATCGCTCAAAGGCGAAGGAGGACTTATCTTTGCCGAAGCCTACTCACTCATACTGGGTGCCCACACTCGAGGAGAGACCTGCTGAAAGCAAGGTCGTTTCATCCTCAGTGTGTCTAGACACTGGGACAAAGTTGCACTTGGTGCCCACGCCCGAGGAGAGGCCTGCTAGGAGCAGTGCCGTATCGTCCCCGGTGTGTCTAAACACTAAGGCAACTAGTCCTTATCTCATGCACTTGGTTCCCACGCCCGAGGAGAGGCCTGCTAAGAAGCAATGTCGTTTCGTCCTCGGTGTGTCTAAAACACCAAGGCGGTCAGTGTACTTGGTGCCCACGCCCGGGGAAAGGCCTGCTGAAAGCAGTGTCGTATCGTCCCCGGCATGTCTAAACACCAAGATGACCAGGGACTTGGCGTTTACGCCCAAGGAGAAGGTTTCCCAAAGGATAACGCTTCTCCTATCTGGCATGTATCTGCACCAAGGCACCTGGCTCTCCACTGCTCCGAGCTTCCTTCCTACCTGATGCCCACGCTCGAAGGAGGCGCCTCCCGCCACTTCCTTGCGAGGTGTCTAAACATCAGGGCGACCGGAGGCTTGTCGCTCTCACCTGGGGAGGAGGCGTCCAGAAGGAATCCCTTAACTCCCGCCCAGGGACAAACGCCCGGATTTTAACTGGGTTATGTTTACCTTTCGCACTCGACGCCCACGCCCAAAAAGTGCGCCCCCTGCCACTCCCTTCGGGGTGTCTAAACGTTCGAGGCGGTTTGTGCGCTTGGTGCCCACGCCCAGAGGAGACATCCACGTCACTCCTGCTGAGGGTTCTAAACACCATGGTGGTGGGTTCGTTTCTTACTGAACCACATCACTTCTTTTTAGCGTTTCTTTACATTGTAATAAGGAAAACTTAAGACAATGTATGCTCAAACTGATTTTTACTTGGGTGACCTCATTAAAAAACCCCCCAAAAGGGAAAAAGAGTGTCCCCTTAAACTGTATACTACATAGAGTTTTTAACTGAAATAGAACTTCAAGTTTGTCGCGTTCCAAGTGCGCGGGATGGGGCCTCCCTCCAGAGTCTCAAGCTTGTACGACCCGTTCCCTCGAGCCTCGGTTACCCTAAAGGGCCCGGTCCACTTGGGAGACAGCTTGTTTTCCAACTCATATGGATGAGCCTTCTGCATGACCAAGTCAGCCCCTTGGAATTGCCACGGCTTCACCTTGGAGCTGTACTGATGCTCTACTCTTCTCTTCCTGGCCTCGACCTTTATTCTTGCTTCTTCCCTGGCTTCGTCCAACAGATCTAAATTTACCCTTCTCTCCTCGTTGGACTCCTCAGCCACGAAACTCTGGAAGCGCGGTGAGCTCTCGTGAATCTCTACTGGGATCATGTTGTCCGACTCGTACACTAGACTAAACGGCGTCTCCATGGTGGAAGTCTGGGGCGTGGTGTGATAAGCCCATACTATCCTAGGCACCTCCTCCGCCCAAGCTCCTTTGGCTTTCTCGAGCCTCCTCTTCAACCCCCTCAGCAAAATTCTGTTTGCGGACTCCACCTGTCCGTTCATATGGGGGTGTTAGACAGATGCGAACACTTGCTTGATGCCTACCTCCGAGCACAGTTTGCCCAACTGCTGGCTGGCGAACTGAGTACCCTTATCTGAGACAAGGCGCCTCGGTACACTGAAGCGACACACAATATTCTTCCAAACAAAGTGTTGTACCTTGTGTGCGGTGATCTGCGCCATCGGCTCTGCTTCTATCCACTTTGTGAAGTACTCAATAACAACTATCAAGTACTTCATCTGCCTTATTGCTAACGGGAAGGGCCCCAGAATGTCAATTCCCCACGTGTGGAAATGCCATGGGCTGTAAATTGACCTCACCTCTTCTGGTGGCGCCTTGTGCCAGTCGGCATGCAGTTGGCACTGCTTGCCCCGCTGGGCATACCTTACACAGTCCTCCCTCACCGTCGGCCAGTAGAAGCTTGCACGGACCACCTTGGACGCCAAAGACCTTCCTCCTACGTGGCTTCCGCAAATTCCTTCATGGAGTTCAGACATTATCCTTGTGCACTCATCTCCACCCACGCATGTCAAGATCGGGTGCGTGAACCCGTGTCTGAACAGTGCCCCATCCACGAGAGTGTACCTCGCGAAATTTCTCTTTATCTTCTTGCCTTCTTCGGGCTCCGCTGGGAGGATCCCATCCGCGATGTAGCGCCTATAGGGCGTTATCCACGTGTCCCCTTCTTCCAGGACGCACACCTGCATGGGGTCCTCCTCTTCTGGCGAGGTCGGGTGAACAATTATGTTGAGGGCCCTCGCCGTGTCCTGAATCAATGACCGATGACTCCTCGGCCTTCCTTTGAACGCGTTGATCCGGAGGACGTCCACCCTGTTATCCGCCACAAACGTTCGTGGCGTCTTGAGGGTCTCCTGGATGACCGTCCTCTGCCTTCCCCCCTTGCCTGAGCTGGCCAGCTTGGCGAGCAAGTCAGCTCGGGCATTCTGCTCTCTCGGGACGTGGACCAACTCGAACGCCACGAACGCCCCTTTCAGCACTTGGACATATCTCAAATATGCCGCCATCTGTGGATCCTTGGCTTGGTACTCCCCGGTCACCTGCCCCGTGACCAGCTGTGAATCACTCTTCGCCAGCAGGCTCCGCGCACCCATCTCCTTGGCTAAGAGCATCCCAACAATTAGGGCCTCGTATTCTGCTTAGTTATTGCTTGCTTTGAACGCAAACCTCATGGCCTGCTCGATCATCAAACCGTTTGACCCCTCCAGGACCACGCCGACTCTACTCCCTTGCTGATTGGAAGACCCATCCACCGAGAGCACCCACTGGGAGCCCACCTCTTCCTCTTGCTGTGTGCTTCATGGCGAGAGCTCCGCCAAGAAGTCCGCGTATACTTGTCCCTTGATGGACCCCCTGGGCTTGTACAGGATATCAAACTCAGATAGCTCCACCGCCCAGCGGACCATCCTCCTTGCGACATCTGGCTTTTGCAACACCTTCTGGATGGGGAGGTCTGTCATTACTACCACCGTAAAGCTTTGGAAGTAGTGACGGAGCCTCCTGCCCGAGAACACCACCGCCAGAGCCGCCTTCTCTAAAGACTGATACCTCGCCTCCGGTCCTTACAAGACCTTACTTACAAAGTATATAGGTTTCTGGGTCTGGTCCTTCTCCTGAATCAGCACAGCGCTGATCGCCCATTCGGTCACCGCAAAGTACAACAGGAGGGGCACACCTGTCCGTGGCTTACAAAGCACGGGAGGAGCCGCCAGATACTCCTTGATCTTGAGGAATGCCGCCTCGCACTCCTCGGTCCATACGAACCTACTGTTTCTTTTTAAGCACTGGAAGTAAGGATGCCCCTTGTCTCCTCCAGCGGATACGAATATGGACAGAGCGGTCATCCGCCTTGTTAACTGCTACCCCTCCTTCACCGAGGCGAGACTCCTCATTGTTAGAATCGCCGCACACTTGTCGGGGTTCGCCTCTATCCCCCGCTCGGTGAGCAAAAAACCCAAAAACTTACCCGCCTCGACCCCGAAGACACACTTCTCAGGGTTCAGCTTGAGACGGTACTTGGCTATTGTGGCGAACAACTCTTCTAGATTAGCTGTGTGCCGCCCTCTTTCTTGGGAGGTCACCAGCATGGGTGCAAGGATCCTGTTCATCAATCTTTGGTAGGTGGCGCCTGCATTCTTCAGCCCGAACGGCATGACCTTGTAGCAATAACAACACGTTTCGGTCAAGAATGTCGTTTTGCACTCGTCACGGGGATGCATCTTGATCTGATTGTACCCCGAGAATGCATCCAAAAAGCTCAACATCTTACAACCCGATGCGCTGTCCACCAATGCGTAGATGCTGGACAGGGGATATGAATCCTTGGGGCACGCCTTATTCAGGTCAGTGAAGTCCACACACATCCTCCACTTCCCATTTGCCTTCTTTACTAACACCACGTTGGCTAGCCACTCAGGGTACTAGATCTCCCTGATGTGGCCGACGCTCAGCAGCTTCCTGGTCTCTTCCTGTACGACGAGGCGCCTTTCCTTGTTGAACTTCCTCCTCCTCTGCCGCACAGGATGGACCTTGGGGTCCATGGTGAGATGGTGACATAAAAAATATGGGTCGATGTCGGGCATGTCCGAGGCGGACCACGCAAAGGCATCCAAATGACGTGAGATTACTGTCGCCACCTGGTCCTGCTCTTCCTGACTCAACAATCGTCCCAATTTGAAATTCTTACCACCGATCTGCCTCTCGACCACGTTCTCGACTGGCTCGGGTCGCCTATCTCGGACGCTCTCTGCGCGAGACACGCCTCCGTGGCCCTCCCTTCTAGGCGTCGCCTCAGCAGGCGCTTCTTCCATGGGCGATGCCGCCTCGGGCGTCTCCTCCATGGAGACCGCCTCCTCGGGCGCCTCCTCCGTGGAAGCTACCTCGACGGGCGTCTCCCCCACGGGTACCGCCTCCTCCACGGGCTCTTCCTCCATGGGCGTATCCGCACTGGGTGGGCGCTCCACCACCATAAACACGCCTCTCTTTGTTTTTAGGCTATTTTCATAGCACTTATTTGCTTCCTGTTGATCGGACTTGATCACGATCACTCTGTCGCTGAGATCAGGCAGCTTCAGCTTCATGTGCCGTGTCGACGACACCCCCTCAGCCTGTTCAGAGTTGGCCTTCCCAGCAGAATGTTGTACGCCGAATTGGCGTTCACAACTAGATACCGTATATTCTCCACTAGATACCGTATATACTCAGCTCTAGGTAACCACGTACCTCTACTTGGTCCCCTGGGAAGCCATACAAGCACCCTGTATATGGCCTCAGCAGATCAGGGGACAACTGCAGCTTGTTGAACGTGGACCAGAACATCACGTCCGCGGAGATGCCCTGGTCCACGAGCACTCGGTGCACCTTCTTCCATGCGGTCACGACTGAAATAACCACGGGGTCGTTGTCATGGGGGACGACATCGCGGAGATCAGCCTTCGTAAATGCAAGGTCGATGTCCAGCGAGTTATCCGCCCCCTGCTCGGCCACCAAATTCACTGATCACACGTACCTCTTGTGCTGAGAGGCAGTGCATCCTCCTCCTGAAAAACCACCAGATATGGTGTGCACCTCCCCATGGATTGGCATCTCACGGGCCTGATCCTCTTCTGGTACCGCAAAGGCCGCGACTGCGGATGACCCCACCAGATAATCTTTCAAAAATCCACTCTTCACTAGCTCGTCCAACTGATGGCCCAGAGCCAAGCAGTTGGTGATCTGATTCCCGAACGCCTGGTGGAACTCGCACCACTCGTCCTTGTGTGGTCCCAACACTTTGTCTGTCTTCGCAGGGACCCTCAGCCTATCTGCGATGTTAGGCATTGCGATGAGGTCCTTCAGCTCCACTACGAAGTTGTGCCTAACCATCCTGTTCTCCCCCGTACGCCCCCTCGCCTGGGGCTTCCTCGCCTCGTAGGGGCACTTCCTTTCTTGACCTCTCCTCCCTGTCGCGGCTTCATTCACCCTGGCGAGTTGTGCACGCGACTGCGCTCTAGGGCGTGCAGGTGCAACACTCGCGCGTTTCTCGCACACTTATCCTTCCGTCGCGATGTGCTCCACCGCGCGACGCCTTATCTCTGCGAAAGTTCTGGGGCGATTTCTGATGATCGACTCGCAGAATGGCCCAGGGTAGATCCCTTTCCTGAACCCATACACGATCATTGGCTCTTCTGTGGTGCCAACCTTCACCACCTACGCCCCGAAACGGTTGTTGTACTCTTTCAACGTCTCCCCCTGATACTGCTTCACATCGAAGAGATCATACGACACCGGTGGGGGAGCCCGGTTCACGATATACTGCTCCCTGAACAGCTGTGAAAGCTGCGCAAAGGAGGTCACGTGACCATCTGGAAGGCTAATGAACCAGTCCGTGGCCATACCTGTCAACGTGCTCATGAAGAGCTTGCACCTCACGGCGTCAGAATCGTCGACAAGCATCATCTGTGTATGGAACACAGTGAGGTGCGCCTCTGGATCTTCCATCCCCGTGACCTCACCTTCGGACCCACGAAAGTGTGCGGGATCACTGCCTCCATGATAGACTGTGAGAATGGCATAGGAAACTCCCTAGGTGGCGTGAAACACTCGCGATCCTCTGTTTCACGATTCCTAGGGTGGTTGCGCAACCCGCGACGCAACTCTTCATTCGCGCGACACAACTCTTCATTCCTTGCTTGCGACGCCACAAGATCCACCTGAATGCACTCTTGCTCTGCCTTCGACGCCGCCATTGCCTCTTGAAGGCCTTGCATCATCTCCATGACCTGCTGCAAGGTCATGTCATCACTCTCTGCACGCGTCGTTGAACTCTGCCTCGTTGTCCTCATTCTTTGCGGTTTCTTGGAGAATCTCGAACTGTTATTATGAATCTTGGAACTTCCTTCGGTAGAACTAAACGAAACTTGAACATTATCGGTTTATCTTGCAAGAATCTTGAAAAACCTCCACGAACTTTGCTGTTGAAACTCCAACTACGTGCGGTGGGAATACTGTTTTAGATCGGCCCCACGGTGGGCGCCAAATGTTCCTGCCGGTTGACCAGATTGTTCTTCGTGCGTAGCTAAGACCTGCGTATCAAGTACTCCTTCTTCCTCGTTCCAAACCTTCACCCTTCGCCGCCGTGAATACCTGAAATAGAGAAAACAAAGGGCGCCCTCGCGGCCGTTTGCACTCCGACGCTCAAGTCAGTACTGGCAGGAAACACCGTGCACCTCCGTACCGGAACACCGCAACTACAATGTTCAGAAGGTGCGTAACTGAATTCTAACTGATTTCTCTCTCGTTCTCAAGTCACTCGTGCGTACAGTGTGTAAGCGTCAAATGAATAGAACATACCTTAAACTCCTGTCAACGAGAGCTTTTATACCTTGTCAGTGCTTCTGCCACGTGTCCCTTTCTAACTTAAGCGTAACTCTACGCGGGTGGCCTTACGACACTGTAACCCAACTTAGGGAAATCCCAGTGTGTAAGTTCCCCTTCTCGAAGTGCATCTTGCATGGGGAGGTGACTACCTGGGTGCCAACTCATGCGCCCAGCTTCTAGTCACTCGCCCTGGGAGTATTTCTGCCATTCTCACGTACCATGCATGCAAATTACCCCCTGGGACGTGGCCCTCTCCTGGGTTCTCTAAAGGTGGCGCATACTGCCGCGTCCCCACGCCTCATGCATAGGTACTTCGCAAGTCGGGTCTCTCCCTACTGGTACTGGGAGTATGGCTTTGGAGCCACCTTTCTCTTCTATTATTACTCTTCTAAGGTACCGAGGCCCGAGGCCTCCACGCCCCTACCGTACTGTCTCCTACTTGACCGCCCCTTCCACGGTCACTCCTACCTGTGGGTATCGGGGGGTGACACCACCCAACTGTAAGCACTTCTTGGTCCGAACCCAGTCAACGCCCGAGGCTGGTCAACACCCGAGGTCTGGTCAATGCTCGAGACCTGGTTGTCTCCCTTCTCATCTCACTGTGTCCCTGATGGGTCCCACCAAGTGTTGACTTTGGTCAACGCCCGAGGACGGGTCGTTACAGGTCCTTTTTTTTTTTCACAGAAAAAAGTTAGTCTATATTTAGGTATATAAGGTAGAAAAAAGAAAGAGAAAAAAAAATCGATTATTTGATAAAATTTTGTTATCTTGTTTATATCTAAAGATGAAATTTTGTATCCAAAACAGAATAAATAATGTAATCAATTCACAACTTATTTCTAAGTGCTATTAACTTTTATTTATAAAGGAATAAACTTAAATATTTTTTATTATTATTATGATTTCAATAATTTGGGAATGGCTCAACCCTTGACAAATTTGCTTGACCAATATAAATGCACAAGGACAAAAAAACCCACGAGTAGAGACACTTACATTATACTTCTAATTATGACCTCTGTATCGTACCCAACAACACTCCAAAGTTGACTTCCACCATCATAAAACCCTGCTTAACTTTGGATAGCAACAAGAGATTATGACTTGTTCAAGAAACAAGAGATAATACACCTACCCAGCCATCCTATTCAATTCCATTCAAACTTGTTGTTTGTTTTATCAACTTAAATGTAAACTAGGAATTTCGTTACCAGAACCATAAGGTGCCGACCTCTAAAATTTCTATTTTTTCTCTATATATACCTCCCAATTTTGTTATGCCTACACTTCTCGTGCATTTTTGTTTGCCCTTGATCAACCATGGTTTCTTCAGCTAAAACTTCTTCCATAGCTTCCTTCACTGCTTTTCTCTTCCTATCCCCATTAGGTGGAGACTCATATATATTACTTATATGTCTTATACATATATATTCATAGCTTTTTTTGTTCTAAAAATGGTTAACGTGTTGCAGGATTATATTCAGCCACTTTCACCATCACCAACAAGTGCACCTACACAGTGTGGCCAGCAATTTTATCCGCCAAAGAAAGCTCGCTGCTCTCCACCACCGGCTTCGCCCTCATGCCAGGTGACTCCAGCACTCTCCCTGTGCCTCCCGCTTGGTCCGGCCGATTGTGGGGTCGGACCCTTTGCTCCCTCGACATCACCGACAAGTTCTCATGTGTCACCGGCGACTGCGGCACCTCAACGGTAGAATGCGCCGGCGGAAACCCCGCCCCACCGATTACTTTGGTAGAGTTCGATTTTAACGGCACCGGCGGGCTCAACTTATTCGACATCAGCCTTTTGGGCGGTTTCAACCTTCCGGTGAGGCTGACTCCCAGGGGTGGAAACTGCTCGGAGACGGGTTGCTTGACGAACTTGAACGCGGTGTGTCCCAAGGAGCTAAAGGTGATATGGGACGGAGAGACCGTGGCGTGCAAAAGCACGTGCCAAACTGAACCATGCTCGAGTTCACAGTTTTTCAAGACTGCATGTTCTGGCGCTCGCGTCTACACTCACGATAATCATGCCTTCTTCCCTTGTTCATCTCCTCATTATACTGTCACTTTCTGTCCTACCTCCAAAAGGTAAGTTTTTTTCTCACTTTCTTGATCAAAGATAAACTTTTTTTCCTGTTTCACGAATAAATTCAACAAATTTGCTATAATAGTGGATGTGCAACATTTAGCATAGAAAAATTAAATGATTTGGAGGTTTTTTTTATTATACTTGGATTTGAAATAATTCTTACAGGCGTATGAGACCAAGTATACTTTGTCGAAAACAACTGAGATACTGAGTTGTTAGTTAAATAATCACAGCCTGAAACAGAAAAAAAATGGGTCTTATGGGCTGTCTCTTCTGCTTGATTTTTCCTGTTTGACGTGAAGTAAGTATATACTTTGCGATTTGGTACATCAGGAACTCACGGATACAGTCTTCAAACAAACACTAATCTAAAAATTAGAAAAATGTAAAATATTGCTTGATAGAATTGTGTGTGAAGATGACGAAATGGTTTTCAAAAAACATCCGTTTCTTTTTTTACAAGATATTAACAAAAAATAAGTGTTTATTCTTTCAAATAAATTATATCAATTTAATATATTGGATTGATATGGTGATATATAATCAAAACGTTTGTCATCTTTAGTTTGGTTTTGAATTTTGTGCAGTTGGATGAAGGGAGACAACAAAATAGACCCTTCAGGCAAAATGGTAGTAAAATACACAGGCGTGTTAGCTGTTATTAGCGTTATTTGTGGCTTCATCATATTCCAAATAAGGTTACGGTTATCAAACAAAGGTTGGGAATTCAGCTTGAGAGCGGGAATTGAGCTTGAGAGCAGGAACTAGAGATGAGACTACATAGCGCCCAAAGCATAACTGTTCAATTGTTGTTGTATGTTTTCTGATTTGTGTGTAAGTTACTTTTCTTTTATTACTTTATGTTGTTAAATTTGGTTGTTGTTTAGGGTTTAATACTCTTTATGATATATACCCTAATTATATTTATAAAAAGTTAGTGTAGATACTATTGGAGGGGTGCAGTCCATATTTTTTGTTTTTTAGTGTGACAATATTGGATGAAACACTATATAGTTCCCTTCTATTTATAAACAATAAGACAAATTTCTCATTCCTTTTGTTTGCCATGGCTGTGTACCCTCAAATTCAATTCACTGTCATTGAGGGGCCAGTTCATTTTTCTTCCAATTCCACGAGGTGCATGTATCATCAAGCTATTTTTTGTAGTTTAAGCATTTTGTTGGTCTTCGCCTTTTCGTATTCAGCGATACTCACCCATCCCCACCAAAGCGCAGCTACAAGTTTGTTCGTATATTTGAAGTAATTCACAGAGAAGGGAGGGAACTATTGATAAAGAAAAGATAGAGGTAAGTATTATACAATATAATGATGTCTTTTGGTAGGAGAAAAAAGTATGTGATCTTCTTATCACTTTCTTCATGCGCTCTTGTTCTTTAAAATCATAATCCATATGTGTAATTCATACAGAAGGGCAACAATTACAATGGATTCTCCCGTCAATCCATCTCCATCTTTTCTTATATCAAATTCTACTAAACGAAAATTATACCCATGTTTTATGTTATTTGATTCACAATTTCGCACTCAATTTGACAAGTACACGGGCATTTTTCATTCACTATCAGCCATAGATTCGTGTGAGGGTTGCAACCTAAATAACTATTGAGAGGATTCTTTTATCTTCTTCTATCAGTCGATCATAGAGTCCTTAAGCTCTCTTCCATGCAGTCTCCTCGTTCTTCCTTCCTAGCCTCGGCTCTGGGTCTTCTCGTAATCCAGACTCGGAGGGTACCTGCAAAAGGTACTCTGTCGCTCAAGTCATCAAAGACGTTCGGTACTCGGTTCTCAAAGCACTCTATATGATGACGTATCTGATTCTTGAAATATGTGTTATTTATATTACCTTTGATGGACTTTCATTATTGGGTCAGGCTAAGGAGTTGGATTGTGTTTAGGACTGCATTACCTAGCTCCTAATCACGGATTAGCTTCGTTGACCTAGGTAGAGCATAATTGGACTTGAGTTGTCGGTCGGCCCAACGAACGTGGGCCTTGACTAACTTCGGTCGGCCCAATGATGAGGACTGAGGTGTGATATCAGACATACGGTCGTCACCGGTACACTTGCCTCCCAGGCTCGAGGATGGTTAATCCGAAGAGTCTTTTGAGAGTGAAGTATCGGTCGGGCTTCTGAGTTTGGTGTGATAATTGGGGTTCTCAATGTCTGACGTGACGTCAGGCGACATGTGACGTGACCCACATTGATGAGGGGTTTTTTGGGCGGGAACAGACGAGGGCTGCTAGATCGAAAAGATCTAACGATTGAGATGGTTGCGACATTTCGCCCCTAAGACCCTTGGGGGCTATAAATAGTGGTCCCAACAGTGCCGAAACACTGCAATTTTACTCAGACATTTGCTCCAAGACCCGAGCTGTTATCATCCTCCTAAGTTTTTGTGTTTAAGCTTTCATAAGGTTAGTCATGTCTTCTTTGTCTTAAACTACCTCTTCTTCTTCTTCTTCTTCGGCTCCTTGTTCCCCTCGTCCTATACGTCCTTCTTCGTCTTCGTCTTTGTCTACATCTTCATCTTCTTCTGCTTCTGACTCCTCCACGACCGAGCCTTTGTCGGTCGGTGCAATCCAAGTGTTGCACCCTGTGGAGGAGGTGGCTAGAGGAGACAACCCGAGCGGTGTTGTTGAGTAGGTCACCTCCCCCCGAAGATTGACTGGGTGGATCCTAAGGTAACTAAGATCACCTCTGTCTTTACAACCGAGACCTCTGTCACAGATTTTTTGGACAAGTTTCTGGTTTTGAAGGCAGATGCCAGTCATGACTTTCTTAGGGTCAAGCCGTGTTCACCGACCGAGACCATATGTCTTAGTCATCCCACCGAGTCGCCCTTCTTTTACATGTACTCGTCCCTTTTTTTAGACTTGCATGTTTCTTTGCCGTTTGATAACTTCACAATGGGCATCCTTAAGGCGCTCAACGTGGCTCCTACCTAGCTCCATTCCAACACTTGGGCGTCCATTCAGGCCCTTTTTGATGGAAACCGTCCAGCCACACACAACCACATAATAAGGAGGATGAAGACTTAGAGGTTGTTTATTGATTTAATTGCAAATATGGGTCTAATTGGGCTTTTGTTTACTTTTGTAGGCCCAATCAAGAGGACTACTATAGGGTGAAGGAATGTACAAACATATCCAAGAAGACCTCCAACTCATCAAAACATAAAATAGAGCTTGGTCAGAAGAACACAAGAAGACTGAGTTTCTACTGACTAGTCAACATTATTTGTGGTCAAAACTTTAGCTTAAATAAATTGTATAAAGTTGTTTAGGATTTCATGAGCCATGTATTGAGCCTAGTAGCATAAAATAATTGGGTCAAATATTTGGGTCAAGTAGCATAGGTTTTTGGGTTTGTATTTGGGCCAATAGTAAAATATGACTAGTTAGGGTTAAAAGTTACTAGTTAGGGTAACAATTGGGCTTCTTTGAGCCCAATGTAACCCTAAAATGTCTAGGGTAAATTGGAGAACGAAAATCACCTTGGCATGGAGCACATGGACGTCCACATGACAACATAGGAGTGGAGAGGATTTAACATGGAAGGTGTGAGCTAAACATGGAAAGCATGACTCCACATGACACTTTTTCATTGGAGAGTTTTATTTTGAATTTCAATTTTTGGCTCCAAAATGTTCAACCCTCTATCCTATAAATTGAGGTGCTTGACTCTCATTTTGTAAGATTAATCAATGAGTGAATTGCTGCCAAATTTGTGTCAATTACACTCTTGTCTCCTACCCTCCCTAGGATAGACGTTTGATCTTCAGTTTTCCACTAGACCAAGTGATTAGGCCTCACCTATCACTCTCCATACCTCACCTTCACCTTCAAGGAATTCGCAAGCTCTACGTGAGCTCCTTGTCCGCTGCAATCCATGAAGCCTCCGCCAATCCACCAAAGAAACCTCAACGGATGAAGGAACTCTTCCATCATTTGGTATCATGAGTTATGGTTCTTCAAGAGCTAAGTGTGCCTTCTTCTTTTCATTTTAATTTGGGTTTGATTCCGGATTCCATGTTCTTAATCTCCATATTGTCTTGATGTTTTTGAATTTTTAATTTGATTTGGTGTGCTGTTTGGGAATTCCAATCGGTGCACTGTGCTTAATTGTTCTTGAGCAATCCTTGTGCAATTTTGTGTAGGATTCCATATAGTTTTGTGTTGCTGTTTAAATTTTGCTTTATTTGAGTCTTTCTTGCAATTTTAATCGGTTCATGTTGTGTTGATTTGAGTCATTTTGATTTTTGAATCCATATATGTTTTGTCAAGTCATGTTTCTCCTAAATTGTCATCAATTCTATGTAGTACCTTTCCTGATAATTTTGGTTGTTTGATTTTAAAATTGAGTCCAGATTTATAATTCTGAGTTTAATCCTTTGGTGCTCTTTAATTTTTAGATTTGAGTTCATACTTGTTTGCTAGATCCACACAAGTTCCTATACATCAATTCTATTATGTTTTTGAAGTTTCTAAAAACTATTTTTAATTCTAGATTAGGCTTCCTCTGTTTTTGTTGAATCTGTGCTGACTGTTTTTGTTTACAGAATTTAATTCCGTTTATGAAAAATTGTGAAATTTTGGATCTACACAGATTGAAGTGTTAGAAAAAGTGAAGCAAAATTCAAAAATAGAAAAAAAATGATAAATCAAATACAATCAGTGTGCAATTCTGGCGCGGAAAAAAAGGTGAAGTGGCATCAGATTTGAAAAGTTTATCAAAATTAATTGGCGCATTGTTTTGGTGTGATTCCAACGCCAAAATTTAGCTAAGATCTTGAACTGTTTGTGATTTAAATTTCAAATTCAAATTTGAACTATACAGCTCAGCATAAATATTTTAAGTCACGCATTTGGTACCTCAAAATTCCAGTAGTACTGTTTTGGTTTTATTAATCCAATTCTAGTGTCATTCTTTAGGTTCAATTTGTGTGCCACCTTTTGTTGAATCCCTTATTTTTTTTGTTTGTCATATTCATTCAATACTCTTTCATTTGTGTCATATAATTAATCTCTTTGTTGTTGTCCAATTCCAAATTGAGTTGTTTCATTGCTTTAAATCTTGTTGACCTCTTTGATTGGTGGTAAAATTCTAAAAATGTGCATTGATAAGTTTGGAACTAACATCTTTGGTGAAAGCTTTATTACTTAGTAGGTGCAAATTTGAATACCAAATTGAATATCCTAGGGAGGTTGAGCAAGAGGGCAACAACAAGTGAGCTTAAACACATACATCAAGAAGGAGTGTCAAAAAGAAAAAGGAGTGCAAAAAGAAGGAGTGCATAGAATAGGGTGAAGGAATGTACAAACATATCCAAGAAGACCTCCAACTCATCAAAACATAAACTAGAGTTTTGGTCAAAAGAACACAAGAAGACTGAGTTTCTGCTGACTAGTCAACATTATTTGTGGGCCAAGCTTTAGCTTAAATAAATTGTATAAAGTTATTTAGGATTTCATGGACCATGTATTGAGCCTAGTAGCATAAAATAATTGGGCCAAATATTTGGGCCAAGTAGCATAAGTTTTTGGGCTTGTATTTGGGCCAATAGTAAAATATGACTAGTTAGGGTAACAATTGGGCTTCTTTGAGCCCAATGTAACCCTAAAATATCTAGGGTAAATTGGAGAACGAAAATCACTTTGGCATGGAGCACATGGACGTCCACATGGAAACATAGGAGTGGAGAGGATATAGCATGGAAGGTGTGAGCTAAACATGGAAAGCATGACTCCACATGGCACTTTCTTATTGGAGAGTTTAATTTTTAATTTCAAATTTTGGCTCCAAAATGTTCAACCCTCTCTCCTATAAATTGAGGTGCTTGGCTCTCATTTTGTAAGATTAATCAATGAGTGAATTGCTGCCAAATTTGTGCCAATTACACTCTTGTCTCCTACC
>Ga0123342_1006233_pt1 | contig 16682 bp, 13 predicted proteins | sample Turbeawhitnodule_FD_89960 | JGI IMG/M metagenome (GOLD analysis project Ga0123342, IMG submission 89960) | Root nodule microbial communities of legume samples collected from Mexico - Turtle bean Mexico white nodule | ecosystem: Host-associated > Plants > Roots > Nodule | place: Mexico: Nepantla... | reverse complement strand
GTGTGTGAGGCCGAGAAGTGTTGTGTGCTCTTGAGGTTGTCAAGATCAACATTCTTGGTGGTGTATGTGCTGAGCCAAAGGAAGTGTGTGTCTTGAGGGGATCAAGGTCACTTCTTTGGTGGTATGAGTAAGTAATCTAGGTTTGGTTACTTAGTGGATTTCCCAGTGGTTTCTGGGAAGACTGGATGTAGCTCTTGGTTTAAGAGTGAACCAGTATAAATTGTGTGTGCAATCTCTCTCTCCCTTAAACTCTTTAAATTCAGTTTGTATAGTTTTAACTGGTATAGACAACTGATTGTTTCTGCGAAACAATTGATTGTTTTTCTGGTGCTGTGTTAAATTGCTTTGTGTTTTTGGCCAAATGAATTCTGAATCAAGTTTTCTTAAAGGAATTTCATTCTAGACTAAAAAGTTTGCGAAAACCCTCTTTAAACCATTCACCCCCCTCTAGTTTAAAGTCATACATTCTAACAGCTGGAATAGTACTGTTATCCCTCTTCCAACAATTATACAAGGGCTTCAAAGGGAAGTTCTTCAAAATTCGTTGCAGCAAATTCGAACCCACCCTGTTGGACGGGTTCCCTCTCTTCTGGGTGAAAGAACCTGGGCTCAAGAAACCTAGGTGCCTAGAGGACCTGACCCCGTGTGACCAATAAGTGTGTGAGTTCTTCTCCAACCTGGGAGGGGTGTTTAACACCGTCAAGTTGATCAAGCTTGAGTATAGCCCCAAATCCCTTAAGAGTTATATTGGTATTCCCCTTCCCCTTGCCTTTGTTTAAGTGTCTCCTTAGTTGTGTGTTTGATTGGTTTAAACTCTTACGTTCTTTTGTTCTTCTTGTACAGGTATGGTACTTAACGCTGAAAGAGGAGACAGTTGGATGTTGTGGCGGCACAACTCAAGGTTGCTCCTAGCCTTTCTGCCCTTGATACCTCTGCTCCAGGCCCTTCTGCCCCAGATACTTATGCTCCAGACCCTTCTGCCCCATCCCTCATAGACCAAAGGCGGAAAGGGGTGGTTGAGGCCACTACTTCCGAAGACAAAGACACCTGCTCAGGTTTCATCTTCAAGAGAAAACAGAAGGCTAAAGTTGCGGTTCTTGTGCCTTCAGGCTCGGACGATCGTGCCCCTACCTACAAGGAGCACCCTCCCAATGCCTCTTCCCCTCGTGACCTTGTGGTGCAAGAGGGTAGGGGGGAGAGTGCTTTAGGGGGCGATCGCGGTGCACCTCCTACTGACCTGCCTGCCTTCCTTCAGCGAGCCCTGCAATCCTTCCAGAATTAGGAGAGGCTGGAGAACATGGAGGAGGACCCTTTGCTGGAGCACGCGTCAAAGTGCCTTGAGGATATTCTCGTTGCATCCAACCTCACCTTGTCTAAGATGCAGAAGTTGAAGAAGGTAGCTAACCAGGACGCCCTTCAAATCAAAGAGCTTACGTGCCGCGAGACTGGCAAAATCTTGGAGATGGCGGAGCTTCGCAAGTCTGACCTAGCGACTAAGAAGCTTTTATTTGAGAAGTCCCAAGAGACTCTCAGTCTCTATGCCAAGAATACTGATCTGAGGGCTGATGTGGATGACTTGATGGGGAAGCTTGGGAGCAAGGAAGCAGAGGTGGACCAACTGAAGGAGGAATCAGCACAGCTGAGGGAGAAATCAATCCAACTAGAAGAGCAGCTTTCCAAGCTGAGGGAAGAGTTGGCCCGCAAGGATGAACTCTTCGTTCATACCAAAGATGAACTTGTTTGTGATGCCGCGGAGTCTTACGCAGCGGGGTTCGAAGATGCCATAGCCTAGGTTGCCTGTGTGCATCCTAGGGTGGATCTCTCCCAGACCGAGCTGACGAAGACTATCGCGGATAGAAAGTTAGTGGACGTCGATTAGCGGCGATTCCCCTTGTATTTATTTGGTAGCTTGGTGAACTTGAATTTTTACATATAAATATATTTCTATTTATGAAATTTTCTTTCTTCTTGATTCGCTTCTTGTGTTTGTTGTTGGTTATGTCTTGATTGTATCGAATTAGCCTAACAACGCTTTAGGGCCACTCCTACTTAAGTAGCACGCTTCTTTACCACCTGCTTGATCTTACCCTTCTTCAACGCATTAAGGTAGAGGTGGTGTTTGCTTGAATTCTCACTTAGCCCTATCCTTTGTCAAACACATATAAGGAAGATGTTGTTCTCGACCTTGGTGTATAAGGACTAGGGAGACATCTCGGTTTGAACCATGTTATTCTCGACCTGGACTTGTAAAGACCAGGGAGAGGTTCGCCTTCCTGATTTCGACCTTGGCGTTTAAAGGCAAGGGAGATATTTAACTGGGAACCATACTGTTCTCGACTTTGTCTTATAAGAAAAGGGAGAGGTTTTTAACTGGGAACCATATTGTTCTCGACCTTGGCGTTCTCACACAAGATAGAGGCTCACTAAGAACCTTACTATTCCCAATCTTGGCATTTTTACCCAAGGGAGAGGTTCACTTTACTAACCTCGTCCTTGCTGTATAGAGGCAAGGGAGGCTTTTAACTGTGAACCATATTGTTCTCGACCTTGACGTTCTCACACAAGAGGGAGGCTCACTAAGAACCTTACTATTCCCGATCTTAACGTTTTTACCCAAGGGAGAGGTTCACTTTACTGACCTCGCCCTTGCCGTATAAAGGCAAGGGGGGTTTTAGCTAGGAACCATACTGTTCTCGACCTTGGTGTTCTCACACAAGAAGGAGGCTCACTAAGAACCTTACTATTCTCGATCTTGGCGTTTTTACCCAAGGGAGAGGTTCACTTTACTAACCTCGCCCTTGTCGTATAGAGGCAATGGAGGGTTTTAGTTGGGAACCATACTGTTCTCGACCTTGGCGTTCTAACACAAGAGGGAGGCTCACTAAGAACCATACTATTTGCAATCTTGGTGTTTTTACCCAAGGGAGAGGTTCACTTTACTCTGTTATACAATACATTTGCAAAATTTTATTTTTAACTGAAATTTTATTGGGTGACCTCGTTAAAAAACCCTGATAAAGGAAAAAGAGTGTCCCCTAAACTGTGTACAATGAAATAATTAACTGAAATAAAACTTGAAATTTGCTTCGTTCCAAGTTCGAGGGATCATCCCACCTTCGAGGGTCTCGAGCTTGTCTGCTTTGTTCCCAAGTGCCTCTGTCACACGGAATAGACCAGTCCACTTGGGTGATAACTTGTTCTCTAGCTGATAGGGGTGGGCTTTCCGCATTACCAAGTCGGTGACCTGGAACTGCCGAGGTCTCAACTTGAAGTTGTACTTGTACTCCACCTTTCTCTTCAAGGCTTCAGCCTTGATGCGAGCCTCCTCCCTGACTTCATCCAGTAGATCTAGGTTCACCTTTCTTTCTTCGTTGGACTCTTCAGCCACTAAGTTCTGGAAACGTGGTGAGCTCTCCTGGATTTCCACAAGAATCATCGTGTTCGAACCATACACCAAGCTAAAGGGTGTTTCCTTGGTAGTGGACTGGGGAGTGGTGTGCTAAGCCCATACAATTCTAAGAACCTCTTCTGCCCAGGCCCCCTTGGCTTTTTCCAGCCTTCTCTTTAGACCTCTGAGCAGAACTCGGTTGGCAGACTCGACCTGCCCGTCTGTCTAGAGGTGCTCGACTGATGCAAACACCTTATTTATTCCAAGCTTGGTGCACAACTTGCCCAACTGTTGGCTCACAAACTAGGTACCATTATCGGACACCAAACATTTTGGGACTCCAAAACGGCATACTATGTTTTTCCACACAAAGTGCTGGACCTTGTGGGCTGTGATTTGTGCAACTGGCTCGGCCTCTATCCACTTCGTAAAGTACTCAATCGCAACCACAAGGTACTTCATCTATCACACCGCTAAAGGGATTGACCTCATAATTTCGATCCCCAGGTATGAAACGGCCATGGGTTGTGGATCGATCGTAACTCCTCTAGGGGCGCATTTTCCCAGTCAGCATGTTGTTGGCACTGCTTGCATCGTTGTGCATACCTCATGCAATCTTACCTCATGGTTGGCCAGTAGTATCCTGTGCGAATGGTCTTGGATGAAAGAGCATGGCTGCCGATGTGACTCCCACATATCCCTTCGTGGAGCTCTGTCATGATGTGTGTGCATTGCTCACCACTTACACAGGCCAAAATAGGGTGCATATACCCATGTCTGAACAAGTTCCCATCCACAAGGGTATACCTGCTTGAATTCTTTTTTACTACTCTGGCCTCTGTGGGCTCTAGCGGAAGTATCACATCAGCCAAGTAGCATATGTAGGGTGTCATCCAGGTTTCGCCTCCTTCAACTAGGCAAACGTGCAACGACTCTTCCCTTGATAATGTGTACGCGCTTATTCTGGGCATTTTCAGCGTTTCTTGAGTCAACGATCGGTGACTCCTCTTAACGCCTTCCGAGGTGCTTATTTGTTGGACTTTTTTTGTGCTACCCGTGGTGGTTCGAGGTGTCCTCAGGGTCTCCTGTATGACTGTCCTTTGTCTTCCCCCTTGCCCGAACTGGCGAGCTTTGGTAGCAAGTCAGCTCGGGCATTCTGTTCTCTAGGAACATGTACTAACTTGAACACCGCAAAAGTATCCTTTAGAATCTTGACATACTATAAGTATGCGGCCATCTGAGGGTTCTTAGCCTGGTATTCTCCCGTAACTTGCCCTGTGACTAACAGGGAGTCACTCTTTACCAACAAACTCTTAGTGCCTATCTCCTTGGCCAATAGCATTCCCACGATCAAGGCCCCATACTCTGCTTGGTTGTTACTGGCCTTGAAGGCAAACCGTAGGGTCTGCTCGATCAACAGCCCATTTGGTCCTTCTAGGATGACACCAGCCCCACTACCCTATTGGTTGGAGGACCCGTCTACGGAGAAGACCCATATGAAATTTGCTTCTTCTTGGTGTGTGGCTGCCGAGGGGAGCTCTACTACAAAGTTGGCATAAACCTGGCCCGTGATAGGTCCTCTTGGTTCGTACTGCACATCGAACTCTGATAGCTCAACCGCCCAACGCACCATTCGTCCTGCCACATCAGGTTTCTATAAGACCTTGTAAATGGGGAGGTTTGTCATTACTATTACGGTGAAACTCTGGAAGTAGTGGCGAAGTCTTCGCGCTGAAAACACAACTGTCAAGGCTGCTTTTCTATGGCCTGGTACCTTACCTCAGGCCCTTGCAAGACTTTGCTGACAAAATATATCGACTTTTGCACCTGATCCTGCTCCTGGATGAGGACCGAATTGATCGTCCGATCTGTGATGGCGAAGTACAAACGAAGCGGGTTACCTAGTTGTGGCTTGCATAGTACTGGAGGTTTGGCTAGCTATTCCTTCAACTTGAGGAATGATTCTTCGCACTCCTTGGTCCATACGAACATGTTGTTTCTCTTTAAACACTGAAAATAGGGATGCCCCTTATCCCCTCCTACTGAGACAAACCTGGACAAAGCGTCCATCCGCCCTGTCAACTATTGCACTTCTTTTACTGAGATTAGGCTCATCATGGCTATAATCGCGGCACACTTCTCAGGGTTTGCCTCTATCCCACACTCAGTGAGTAGAAACCCTAAGAACTTGCCTGCCTCTACCCCAAACACACACTTTTTGGGGTTTAACTTCAGTCTGTACTTGGCTATCGTGGTAAATAGCTCATCCAAATCAGCGGTGTGCTGGTCCTTCACCTGGGAGGTGACCACCATGTCGTTCACATATGTTTGGACATTTTGCCCTATCATGGGCGCGAGCACTCTATCCATCAACCTATGATAGGTTGCCCCTGCATTCTTGAGCCCAAAATACATTGCCTTATAACAGTAACAAGAGAGCTCTGTCATGAACGTCGTCTTGCACTCGTCCCTGGGATGCATTCGGATCTGGTTATACTCAAAGAAGGCATTCAGGAAGCTAAGAAGTTTGCATCCTGACGTGTTGTCTAACAGGGCTTAATGTTGGCCAACAGATAAGAGTCCTTTGGGTAGGCTTTGTTCAAGTCCGTGAAGTCAACACACATCTTCCACTTCATGCTGTCCTTCTTGACTCACACTACGTTCACCAGCCACTTTTGGTATTGGATCTCCCTGATGTGGCCAGCGCTCAGCAGCTTCTGGGTTTCTTCCCGGATGACCTGACGCCTTTCATCGTTAAAATTCCTCCTTCTTTGGCGGACAGGTCGGACCTGTGGGTCCATGGTGAGATGATGACACAGAAAATCGGGGTCAATGCTAGGCATGTCTGAGGCAGACCATGTGAAGGCATCTAAGTGTTGTGCTATGACCTCGGCAATCTGGTCCTACACTTCTTCGCCTAAGGACTTTCCAAGTTTGAACATTTTACCCCCAATCTCCCTCTCCGGTACTTCTTCTACGGGCTCGGGTCGTCTTTCTCGGGCGATCTCGATACGGGTGACCCCTTCTTCCCATGGAGGTTGGGTGGTGACGGCGTACACTCTTCTTCTTGTTTTGAGGCTGTTCTCGTAGCACCTTTTGGCCTCTTTCTGATCAAATTTGATGGTGATCAATGTTCCTTCAAGGGAAGGCAACTTCACCTTCATATGCCTCGAAAAGGCTACTGCTCCTATCTTGTTCAAAGCGAATCTGCCCAAAAGTATGTTATAGGCTGAGGGAGCATTAACAACAAGATACCTTATGTTAGCAGTGCGGGAAGTTGTGCCGTTAGTGAAGGTTGTCCTCAACACTACGTATCCACGCACTTCTACTTGGTCTCCCGCGAAACCATACAAATAGCCATCGTAAGGTCTCAATTGGTCAGGAGACAGCTGCAGTTTGTTGAAGGTCGACCAAAACATTACCTCGGCCGAGCTTCCCTAGTTGACAAGAACACGGTGTACCTTTCTTCCCACCGTTACCACTGAGATCACCACTGGGTCATTGTCGTGTGGGATCACGTCCTGCAAGTCGGCCTTGGTGAAGATGAGGTCGGGCTCGGGTGTCTGGTATGACTTCTGGGCTTCTACTGCCATCACTTCTCTGGCATATTTCCTGCGTTAGGAGGCGGTGCACCCTCCTCTTGAGAATCCTCCAGAGATTGTGTTGATCTCTCCGTGGATGGCCACCTCGTGCCCCTGATCTCCTGTTGGGGCTGCTGACGTCGGAGACCTCTGCAGTTCTTGTAGGTATTCCTTCAAGAAACCATTCCTCACCAGTTCATCTAACTGGAATCCTAATGCCAAAGAGTTGTGCAAGTTGTGGCCAAAGGCTTGGTGGAACTCGCACCAAGTGTCTTTGCTGGGCCCTAGCCTCTTGTCGATCTTCGGTGGAGACTTCAGCTTGTCTGCCACGTTTGGGATGACATCAGCTCTTTGAGGTCCATTCGAAAATTGTGTCTGGTGGGGGCGTTTTCCTTCGCACATGCCTTGAAGGGTCCTGGCAGCACCCCTCGTCTGATAGCGTGTACCGTCATATCTTCATCTTTGAAGTGCAGCTAAACCACTAGTGCCCCGAACATGTTCAAGAAGTCTTTCAGAGGCTCTCCCTGATATTGCTTTACGTCGAAGAGATCGTAAGAGACAGGAGAGGGAGCCAGGTTGACAATGTATTGCTCTCTGAATAATGTTGAGAACTGGTCGAAGGAGGTAAGGTGTCCATCAGGGAGACTGATGAACCAGTCCAACGCTGTGCTTGAGAACGTACTCATAAACAACTTACAATACATGGCGTCGGTGCCTCCTCAGATCATCATTTGGGTGTGGAAAGCCGTGATATGGACTTCTGGGTCTTCTATGCCTTTGAAGCCGATCTTTGGACCCATGAAGCTGGCTGGTATCATAGTGTCCATGATCTCCTGTGAAAACGGCATGAGGCAAGCCCTAACTGGTATAGGCGGGTTTCACTCATCAGTTGAACGCTCACCCATGCGTTGCAAATCTCTGTACAATTCTTCGTTGGCTCTGCGTTGTTGCTTATTGCTTGCATGCGACGCAGCCAAGTCGTTCTGGTATCGGTTTTGGCTAGCTTCCTGCTCGGCTTGAACCTCAGCCCGAATCCTGTCCTGGTCAACCTTGGACACCGTTATAGCCTGCTGGAGAGCGCGAATGGTCTCCATGAGTTGTTGCATGGAGACGTTGTCTCCTCCTTCGATTGCAGATGCACCTTGCCTTGTATTTCTCATGTTGTTGGGTGGCTCTCAACACGATTGTGAATGGAACCTAGTTTTATCGGGTCCCATGGTGGGCGCCAAATGTTCTCACCGGTTGACTCAGTCGTCGTTGACTTCAAAGGCAGATGGTGGCTCCTCCTATTTCCTGGTGGTTTCTGCTCCCTCCTCGGGTGGTCGAGAGTGGCTCCGTTGAAACAGAGGGGGCCCTACCTATTGATTGCACTCTGATGATCAAGTTAGTATTGGGCTAAGAAACAATAAGTATGTAAAGCAGTTTCAGTCTTAGAAACAGCGTACCTTTCTAGGGTTCTTACCACCCTTTATATAGGTTGTATCTAGGTTAACTCCATGTCCCACGAGGATCTTTCCTTAAGTGGAATTAGGGTTACTGGTGAGGCATTTTGTGACACGTTGCACAAGCTTACCGTAGCCGCCGCACAGGACTTAAGAGTGCAAAATCTTAACAGCATGGTCGTCAGGGTACCAACTCATGTACCAGCGCTGCAGGAACATTTGTTCTATCTCCTAAGTATTCATGTGCCATGCATGCAGTCTATCCTTGGAAACCCTAACCCTTACGGGCCTTAGTGCCTTTGAGGGATACTTACTTGTGCTAGACCTGAGCGTACTATGCATACTACATGCATGATCTCCCTCGTGACTTAGGTCCTTCTTTCGTCTGGGTGATAACTCATTATTATTTTTGGGACCCACTTACGTGACCCATTAATGCGACCGGACCACCGAGGTTCGATGTCCAAGTTTGACGTCGATGACCAAGGTCTGGCCAGTACAACCTTATTTCTTTATAATTTTATTTAAATACATTTCTGTTTGATGTTTATTTTTTTATCCTAGAGAAAATTAAGCAAAATAAATAAAAGTGGAGGAACTTGAATATCTCTCAGATCGGAGGTCAGATCATTTTCAATAGGGAGGGTATGATGTCGGAGCATCTAACCACCACATATTGAGCTAAGAAGGCTGAAGAAGATCAATCCAATTTGAGAGAAGCAATCATAGTTGAAGAGTCGTCTTTCTTCCTAGCCTTGTAAATAATAGTATAGAGTAGTTTAGGAAATTATTTTATGCCTTGTATTTTGGGCCAAGAAGAATAGGATTTCGGTCCAAGTAGCATAGAATTTTGGCCATTGGGCCTTTTATCAAAAGTTCTCTAGAACGTCCACTTATGAAGCTTGCAAGTGGCGTCACATATGAAGCTCGTCTCCAACAAGGCACCCCATGAGTCTCCAAGAAGGTGCCACATCGGAAGCTTGCTTTCCAAGTTTATTTTGTCACTTATCCACCGCTAATTGAAGAGGATTTTGAAGCTTGTTCTGCAAGTTATTCCTGCCACATGTCAACTTATAAGTTGATAGTGTAATTAAGGGTGTAGGCTCATTTAATTTTGAGTTTTGATATGCACATTGAAGTGCTGGCAAAATTTGTGCACAACTCTCACTTATTCTTAGCTCTCCCTAGGTTAACTTCTCTTAAAATATTTTAGCCTAAGACCCACTCAAGAAATGGCCTAACCTCTCTTGAATTCAGATCCAATTCCACCTTAAATCACTTTCATTTGCCTATTAACAATAACCACAACTTTCACATCTTCCAATTGCACTTACCTTTCCTCAGATCAAACTTGGAGCTAAGGAGAATTGCATCACTTTCTATCTCCAAGAAAGTCCACCAGTACATGGTGTTGAATTAATGGGGGGGGGGCTAAGTTCAAGAGGGGGTGAATGTACTTAGGTAGATTTTTGCAAGTAGTAGTTTAGTCAATCCTGTCAGAAATTTAATCAATTGTTTTTCAAAATAACTGATTAAAACTTTCTAAAAGAACAATGATTCAGAAAATAAAAAACACAATTATTAATAAAAACAGTTGATAAAAAAAATCCAGGCACACAAATCACTAAGACACAAATTTGTCAATCAATTTCACTTAGAAAAGATTTAAATTTGTTTTAGGAAATAAATTTCAGAATTAATTTCAACTGATTATCTTTAAAAACAACTGATTGTTTTTTCCAATTTTAGTTACAGAAAAAAAAAACAGATTAAACTTGAAAACAACAAATTGATTTTCTGGTTTTGGTAAAAGACAAAAAATATTTCAGCTTTCAAGAATCAATTAAGAATCCAATACAATCATGTATAGTTTTCAATGAGCTTTTTCATTTAAACAATGCAAGTGTATACACACAGAATCAATACACAGATATTCACACAAAATTGTTTAGAACACTAATTATGTTAAATTCAGAAAGTCAAACAGCTCTACAGATAAAAACAGCCGATTGATTTTAAAAACAATAGATTGATCTTTACACCAGTAAGAACAATTATGCAAAGAAAGAAATTGCAGTGATAAGGAAAGGTTAATGCACACCAATATTTATACTGGTTCACTCAAAACAGGGTTACTTCTAGTGCCACCTCACACCAAGATGGAATTCACTAGATCAACATTTTCTTTTTACAAAAGAAGATCAAAAAAGTTCTTGAACACTACAAGAACCAAACCACACATTGCAACACCCTGTCACAGTTGTGATACCCGCCAAGAAACCTATCTTGGCACTTACAAACACAATAAAGAAAAAGAAGTTCACCTTAATTATGAACCAATAAACTCAAAGGGATGTCCCAATTCACATATGCACTTTGAATAACCTTTAACCTCAAGTTGAATCGTGAAAATTAGGCACAAAGAATACTCAAACATTAACAAAGACTAATTTTCTCCAAAAGCACCTCACTCTTGATTCTCTCAATTTGTAAAAGTGTATTGTCTGTAAGAAAATCTCATAACCTTTTTAAGAAAAAAAAAACTCACCCTTTTATAGGAGTTAAAACAGAAGTTGTTTTAAAACATAATATGTCAATAAAATCAACCGGTTAAAAATCTATATAATCAGTTGATTTTACTTAAAACACTTAATTTGTTTCAAAACTGATTTTTCTTAAAAGGAAAGTGTTTAAACTGAAAATACTTTATATCTTACATATTAAAATATGATTTTTCAAACGTAAAATACATTACAGAAAAAATCTAAAACATTTCGAGATTTTCAATCAATTGATTTACAAACATAACCGATTTAAAAATTGCACCTTTCTAGTAAAGAAAATTATAACCAGTCAAAAATATTTTTAATCAATTTAAAAAAAATAAGCAATTAAAAAACACTTTAACCAATTGAAAATGAAAGCCAAAACTACCTGGACACATAAGGCAGCAAGTCTTCACTCAAGGCTTCATCAAACACTTTGAGTTGGGATTCTTGAGATGTCCAATACATGGCATATCCCTGGAAGCTTAAGGTGGTCTATGGTACTTTTCTTTCCTCACTAACTTGATGACAGGTAAATAATTATTCTACCTTCATCTCCCAATCAAGGTAGACTTCAACATCTTCCTTACCATGAAAATAAGGTCAAACAACTTTTGCTTCTTTAGGTTTGGCTTTCTTTGTTTGCCTTCTAGGTGGGTGTTGATAAAATGCATTGATTCTAATACTACCTTCCTCATATTGGGTCTCCCCCGACCTAGAACTTTTGTTAGAACTTTTATTTAAAAAATTTCTTGCAACCGTTTATCTTTTTCCCTTAAGAGTATTAACTCCTCCTCAAGTGCAGCAAGATGAGCTTCTATTTCAATTCTTTCTTTTCCTTTTTGAATAACATCTTGTTGTCTCCACAGTTAAAGTGAATGAAGATCTTTACAAATTTGTTTCAAAAGTTTTCAAGAAGAACTTAAATCACTTCCACTGTGGTGAGGAGTAAGATTTAACAGAAGCAAAATAAGCCCAACTCACAAGGTAAGTTCCCATGAAGGAACGGTGGATCACTTAAGTACCAAGTATTTTCTAGTCAGACCTTATCCATGTGTACTTCACAATGTTTCTTCTAATGAGAAACACTCAACACAATAAAGATTTGTCCTAAGAAAACTAAAAGAAAAACTCAATAAATGCACAAATTGAAACTAGGTGAGTTCTAAGGTGAGGCTGTTAGGATTGATGACTAAAACAAGAGGGGGGTGAATTGTTTATAGAAGATTTTCGCAAATACTTTCTTTAAAATGAATCTTTAACAATCAACTCAGATAAGAAATTCATAAAGCCAATCAAATAGACAAACAGAAACTAATATCATAATTTCAATCGGTTAAAAGCACGATTTAACCGGTTGTTTATGATAGCGGAAAATATCAAACAATTATGGAGAAGAGGGATAGAGAGATTTACACACAAGGTTTATACTGATTCACTCAATCCTTGAGCTACATCCAGTCCTCAGTCAAACCACTGAGTATTCCCCTATGTAACCAATCACAGATTACAAACACATATACCACAAAGAGGTGACTTGGAATCCCACAAAGCCTACTCACCCTTTTTTTCACACAGCAAACACCTTAAGCCAGAATCACACTGACTTTACAGGATTTTACAAACAGTTTTTACAGAGTGTAATAAGAACAATTACAAGAAACTAAGTAAGGGTAGAAAACACCTGGAATTACAGTACACCAGAAACCCTATTGATCAGTTCTTGAATCACAGCAAAGCTCAAAAGCAATCTTGCTAAACTTGGAAAAACACCTTTTCACAAACAGTTGGTAATCTCTCTTTTTTTTATCTCAAATCAGAGTGTAAAACTTCTCTCTTTCGTATTTCAAACATTTAAAAGAAGGCTATATTTATAACCTTTGAAAAACTACCGTTTAAGGCAGATTTAAGTAACTGAAACAGTTAAAACATGTTTTCAAAAAGTTGTTAAGAAAACTTACTTTTAATCGGTTGAAACTATGATTTAACCGGTTGAATGGTTTCAGCAGTTATACAACTGATTCAAAAAACAGTTTAAAAACTCCTTTGCTGGCTAAGTGACAAACAATTGATTGCCTCAAAACTTTAATTAGTTGTTTTCCCTTTGCATGAAAAAAACACTTTAATCTTTAAAACATATTGAAATAAGCTTTGTTTAAGAATCAAGACTGATCTTACAAAGATTTTAAACCCCTTAACTAAACCCAACCCTAAAACATAACACAGCTTCAGGTCCAAGAGGATTTGATACATCAAAGCTTCCCATCTTCAACAGAGCCTTCTTGGCAATTATGAAACTTCAAAACACACTCACTGTCAAAATGTTTTATCTAATCAAGTAATTAAAGAAAAATCTTTACGAAATGGAAGAACGCCAAAGACTCTTCCAATACACCTAAAGTTAACAATGGTCCTTTACAACAAAAATTGAAAGTACAGCAAAAGAAAATTCGTCAAACTTTATTCTCTCTAGGGTTTCCATCTCCAATTGCCTTCAGACTTGTTTTCTCTCTTTGGGGTGTTCATCCTTGGAATTTTTCCTATTTATCTTTGGATGATACCTAGTCAAAATAGCTTCACAATCCACATATCAATTCCAACAAGAAATTTCAATCCACTTCAAAAGAAGTTAAGAAATAAGAAAGCAAGAAAAGCTAATTTGAATAACACAACTCAAGATAGTGTAGATGAGACAATGCACAAGAATTAACAATAAATTTAGACAATCAAGAAATTAAGGCAAGAAATAAAGTAGGCACACAAGAAAATTAACTAAGATAGGCACTAGAATAGAATACACAAACAAAAATAAATTTTTAGAGTATTTCTGGCAATAGTACTTATCAGACTTACTAAATTTTTTTCTACAATGAATTCGGCCTTGAAATTTGTATCTCAACTTTTTAACTCAAAATAAGGATTATCCGTAACAAAACTTGATGAAAAACACAACGGGAAAAGTCTAAATATTACCGAGAGCAAACGCACAAAGAATTTTATTTTTTTCAACACATAGCATTCTAGCTCTTTTGATTTATCATTTTTATTCTTCTTTGAATTAGGATGCATCTTTTTAGCACAACATCAATAACATATTGAAGTATTCAATTCCAAATTTGTGCTTGAAAATACGGTGTATTTATTTTTAACAAAATTTACAGTCTAGTGTTAATAGTACTTAGTTTTCCAGCAAATAGAAACCTAAAGGAAACAAAAAAATTGAACAATACAACAAGACACAATGGAAATCTAACTCTAAGGATGATCACTAATGATCTACTAATAATCAATGAACCCAAGATTGAAAAGAAAAAGCACTCAAAGCACTCAAAGGCACACAATATGCAGTCCACTAATTACAAGACTTTAAAATACAAACCAATCGGCTAAACTAAGAGATTATGACATATAACGGAGTAACATTACTTAAGAATACATTGAATGGATCTTAAAATGAAAATAAATCAAATGGAATATGATTTAACTAAACAAAAAGGATAAAACACAAGTAGAAATAATAGAGCACACGACTACACTTAAAATTAATCCTAAAAGCTCAAACATAGAGGTTCAATAAGGAACAATGCAATTGAACAAAACAAAAAAGACAAGTCAATTAATCTAATAAGTGTAAAACACTTTAAACAAGCTCAAGACAAGAAAAAAGTGTAGTAGACAACATGGAACTTAGAAGAAAACAATTTGAAGAAGAAAAACACTTATCTTTTATGTCAACTGAAACTTTTAATACCAACTTATGGCCTTCTCCTTCTTCATTGATGTTGTTTCTTAACTTTAGATTGAGTGGAATGGAGTAATGATGTGAAAGCTTTGAAGAAATGTAGATGGATGTCGAGAGTTTGAAGCGAAAGAACTAGAAAGACCTAGTGAAATGTTATGCATATTCACTAGGAAAGAATCTAGGGGAGGTTATTTAGGATACTACTCTGTAGAGAGATTTAGCCATTTTAGATGTGACACTTTACTTAGGATTGAGATTTTTATCAATTATATGGTGAGAACCCAAAGAAGATCCCTATTGGACACGAACTTAACCAAGTGGTTAAGTAAGTGTGAAGGTTCACTTCTAGAGGGCAAAGGAAAAATACAAGTATATGGTGATTGATGATGAAGGGCGGAAATTAAATGGACATGGAAGGAAACATACAAGCATGATGGAAACCGAATTGACAATGGAGGAAAATAAGAACATAAGAGCACAAAGATAAATGGAGTAATGAAAAAATGGAAGAGATGAAGGAAGGAAAAGCTTATGTGATGGAAGAGAGTTGGTCACGCCACTTGGAGTGGGGTCTTCTTCCAAGATAAGTGAGATGGTCGCCACTTGAGAGCTCTCCAATCACTCAAGATGAGACCTAATGCTAAGAGGAAACAAGCTTCAAAAAACACCTCACACAATTTGTGCAGAGTAACTTTTCTATTCAAATTCAACATGAAAATACATGGAGTAAGGCACCCTATTTATAGGAATGGGTGCCTTGGAAAACAAGATGAGCAAGGATAGGATGGTAAATGTGTGTGGGGTTGCCTTTAGGGTTTGACTAAGTCAAAAACACACCCTAGGCTTAATGTTCTAGAAACTAGGTCAACTACACCCCTATTATGTTAAAGGCTCCTTATTCTAGCCTATCTTACTATTTGGACCCCTAAAGTGAGCCCAAATTATTTACAGTACATGTTTTATTTTTAAAAAGACCAGAAGAAAGAACATTTGATGTTCTAGTCTTTGCCCATTTCTTCTTCTGGTGAGGCCTGTTAGATCCTTAGTGGGGTCTTCATTTGAAAGTTGAAATGACTTCTCATAGTGTGAATGGTCATGTGAGTCCTTGGTCATCTCCTTGTTGGCTTGGATTGTATCAATTTATGAGACAACTCACTAATCACTCAAGCACAGCTTCTCTTCTATATTCAAGTTCAAGTGTAAGAATACATGAGGCAAGACACCTTTTATATAGGAGAGACTGACTTGGGGACCAAGAGTGAGAGGGGTAGGGACGTCAAGAAACCATCTAAAAGGTAGGTAAAAGAAACCCTAAACCTAGGTGCAAATGTCATGAAAGGTGGGCTTGGCACAAACCCAATTTCCTAAGTACACCCTACTCTATCTTATTCTTCTATTTGAACCCCCAAAGTGAGCCCAATTTATTTACATAACTTGTCTTGTGAAAAGATTAGAAGGAAGAACATTTGATATTCTAGTTTATGTCTGGTTCTTCTTCTATTGAGGTTCTCTTGAGATTTGGTGGGGCCTAGTCTTGTATTCTAAGATGACTGAGCTAATTGTGAAGTGTCTTTTGTGTCATTGGTCATATGCTTGTCTAGTTGGGTTGTATCACTCACCTGTAAGAAATTATGTAAATTAATTTCTATAAAGTGACTCACATGACTTAGTGATATGATTCCAATATATTTGATTCTCATCACTTAGAGTTTGGGCTTTGGGCCCAAATATGATTTAATAATAATAATAATAATAATAGAATAAAGGGCACATTGGTTAACGTGAGAAATATATATTTGATGATATACCTAATGAAAACCTGCATCTGATGGAGATTGGAAACTAAAGGCTATAGGGTTCTGTCTCTGCAAATAATAGTTGTCTCACTGATAACCATCACGAAAGTGTGTGACAAGAACGGAATTGTTAAGAGATAGATTGGGACAAAGGAGATAAAGTAATTGCTCAAGTAGGATCACTCAT
>Ga0123342_1006232_pt1 | contig 16686 bp, 13 predicted proteins | sample Turbeawhitnodule_FD_89960 | JGI IMG/M metagenome (GOLD analysis project Ga0123342, IMG submission 89960) | Root nodule microbial communities of legume samples collected from Mexico - Turtle bean Mexico white nodule | ecosystem: Host-associated > Plants > Roots > Nodule | place: Mexico: Nepantla... | reverse complement strand
CACGTCCTAGACGCTTACTTTCACGTCCTAGACGCTCACCTTGGTCTTGGTCTTGGTCTAGACGCTCTCCTTGGCTTGTGCCTTGGCTTCCTTGGGTAGGTGTGCTTGGCCCTCCTCCATCAGCAACAAAACCAAAATTTGAATCAAGGGGATATAAAACATATGATGTCACAGGTTTTAGGGAAAGAAAACAATGTAGTTGCTCCAGGTTCATCTACTTCCACTCATGTTCCTTATTTGGACCAGATATAGACATATAATTTGCATTCAATGTTATAGGTTGGGTACTTTGTATTTATCTTATTTTATTTATAAACTTGATAATAGTTTAAAAAGTTTGTACATTTTGTTTAATTGTTCTAGGTTGGACGCCAAGATAATACTAATATTGGACTGGAAAAAGATTTATGATTGATTGAAGAAATGTAGAAATTTTGAGAGATTTTCTTTATTAATTTCTCTTTGTTAATTTCTAACTCTAATTAGTTTTAATGATTACAACTTTTACTATTTTGGTATACAATGAAGTATGTAACTTGTACATTTGAAATATTAATATTAATATTATATACATTGTTCTTAGTTAAATTATAGATGTGCTTTAAATGCAAAATTATAAATATGGTCCAAATGTGCAATTACGTTTAAAATCAGTTTGAAAATGTTGCCTATTGTGTAATTTATAAATTAAGATGTGTCAACAAATTAAAATTATAAAATGTTGTCTAATGTATTTCATAATTTTCCATGTTAAAAAAGTGTTTTGTGTAAAAATATAGATAGCGTGTTGGTAATTGTCGTTTTGATGACAAATTAAAATGATTCCAACGTAGACTTGTCTAACGCTAGAGAGATGTTACTATAATTGTAGTCAGATAACCCCATGTCGTCTCCCAACGAATCCAATAGTGAAATGAGTAGATCAATGTTTATAATCTATCTGAAAGTAATAAAAGTTAACAATAATAATAATGATGAAAAGGGGGTTAAAATAGTTGTGCAAAAAAGATAAAGTAGAATTTATAAAATAGTAAAAGAAGCATGTTGACTCCCAAGTTCTTTCACTAATGAATTGCTCATAGGTTCTCTAAAGTTTACTCCTTTCTCAATCCTCAAACAGAGCTAAACCAGATTGAACATGCGCCAATTGATTCAACTTGAAACTCACCAGTAAAGCATGCATCTACAAGTTTAATCAGTACCCACTTTATTCCATGCGTATATTTCATGGGAATGCTTATCTCCTCTCTTTTGATTCATGCGCCTAAGAAATTAATTAGAACAATGCAAACTAACTAAGAAACCAAAGTTTAAGATAAGGAAGACTATCAATCATGCGTTCAAGTACAACCTCTCACAAAAACCAATTTTTCAGAAGATTAGAAGATAAAGACAACTGTTATAAAGAATTAAAAAAAAAAACAAACTTTTATTGATCAAAATCTCATAACTCAATGGGGAATTACAAAGGAATCAATAAAAAAATGTTTAGTCTTCCATGCAAAGGAAAAACAAATGAATTACGAAGAAGAAAAGAAACTATGAGATTATAGGTTTTTATAGGGTTTAGGCAATCTTCCTTTCTCCTTGCATCTTGTGTCTTTTTATAGGTTTTTCTGCTCCAAGGATATTGGGAAAATATTACGGTTTAGATTTTGTTAACAGTTTCTCAATTTCTAACTTTACAAAATTCTTGTATTTTGCATAAGATTTGCTTCCAATTTTGTTTTTGAGATATTGTAGATTTTATCTTCTCATTCTTCTCCTTAGATTTTGTTTTCTATTTTGATTCAAAAAAGCAAATTAGAATTTTGCATATTTGACCCATTCATAAAAGTATAGACACTTTCTTCGGACCATTTACTCAAAAACACAAAATTAACAAAAATAATAGTTAAGGCCCAAATAAACTCAATGATATGAATATTAATTAAAACAATGAATTTATTTATTATTATAGTCCAATAATCTGAGTAAATCTATTAAGGGTAAATAAAAGTATGCTCATCACATATAAAAAAATGTTATCTAAAAAGATAAAAAAAAACATGTAAATAATTATTGCCTAAACATCATGAAAAAAATGTTGTCAATATTATCAATATTCAACATTGAAAATGTGTTGGCTAGTCTATCAATATGCAATATTGAAAATGTGTTGCCTAAAAGACGGACAACATGTAAATAAATGTTAGCCTTTATCAATGACAACATTTCAAAAAGCGTTGCATAAACAATAGACAACACAGAAAATGCGTTGCCTAAACATTAAGAGAAAAAATGTTGCCTAAAAGTTTTCTCAAAAAACGTTATCTATTCTACCAATATAAGACAACGACTACAAAAAAGTGTTACATAAACCTAAACTCAAATCTACATATTCCATGCCTGAAAAGGTGTTGTCAAAATATTGCCTTTTTAGGCAACTCTTTTCCTACTTTAGGCAATATTTTTTAGTTGTTGTCTAAGGTAAAAAATGGTGTACTGATACATCCATGTACCAATACAACGAACATGAAAAAAAAACATAAAAATATCAAATCACTAGAGGAAAATCCATATTTTGCTACAACAAATTACATTGATTTAAATACACCCTTTTGTAAATGAAAATCGATGTTATTTATTGTAAATAAATGTAGACATATTACACTGGTTAGAGTGGCAATCAATATAAAAGGTATATATTATATCGTTTGTTCTCAGAACCTATGTAATATATACGTTTTACATTGACTCCTACTCCAATCAATGTAATACTTGTGCTCTGTTATTTCGTTTTCTTTCTCATTTTGTGTTATTTTTCTTCTTTTCTTACATTGTGCCTCTGGCTTTTGTCACCTTTGACGAGCAGTATCGTTGGTGCTCCTATGTTTGACACTGCAAGACAAGCCTCTTACGACATTGTAACTTCAACTTTTGTCATTACCGACAAGCATTGTTGTTGGTGCTCCCTTGTTTGGTGTCATAAGACAAGCCTCCCACGATGTTGCGTCTTTGGCTTCCGTTGTTGCTAACGAGCACTACGACAATTGCTCTGATGTTAGACATCGCAAGATAAGCCTCTTGCAACGTTGCACCTCTGGCTTTCATTGTTATTGACGAGTAGAGCACTTTGGTGTTCCCATCCGCAAAGCTCCCCATGAAATTACATCTCCAATTTCCGGTACCGCATCACATTCAATGTGCAAAACAAACATAAGAAAAATCCAATTAAAAGCGTGTTGAAGGACACATTACATTAATTCTTTGAGACAATGTAACATCCCTATATTTTCTCACATCTAATAACCATAATCTGCAATATATATAACTCTTTCATAAAATGTTTCAAAATATATCCCTCTTCATAGGGATTTTAAGTATTTACATAAGATTAAAACAAAATATCCAAAATAAAATAAACATTTCTATCCTCCAGCTTCTCATTGAGGAGTTTTATCACTTGTAACATCATTTGTTCCCACGTAAATACACGATCATCATAGATTAAAGAAAACAACCACAAAACAAATCAAAGGGTAAGTTATCTATTTTTAAAAATCTTCTAATATAAATATAACTTTAAATATCCATATAAAGCCATCAATTCTGATGCATTTCCTTATAACCATCAAGTGTCTATCAAAATTCACAATTTATCTTTCTGATGTCAGACTTCTACCAACTCACAACAGATAAATACTTGACTCTACTTCCAAAAAACTCATGTATTGAAATTAGAATCCTGAGACCTGCACCTGTCATACTATTCACTGTGAATCCACACAGTCATGCACATAAACATCTCAATATCTCATCATGTCATATAACAGGGTAAATCTATATAACCTGAAAGACCAGATTATATTTCAAACCACAAACAAAGTCATATGAACCTCCATCGAATCTCACCAACTGAATAACTTCATCTATGTGATTCTATTATATGAGTAGAGTCATGATGTCTCATTACGGGCCTGACAAATCAATACACCCTAACAACAATCTCAACACGATATTTCCTTTCCTGAAATTACTATGTCTTGGTCACACTTTCATACCATTTCATATCTCATTTAACACATCGTTGCACTATTTAATCAAATCATATTTTAAACTTTTATAAACAATCCAAATATATCTCAAAATTCATTGAAACACATAACTAAGTTCCTTTAATCATATTTTTAAATAAAATTTAGAATTTTCACTTAAAAAATAATATGCAATAATAAACTAGGCTTTCAAAAGAAAAAATAAAAAATTTAAGTTTTTTTTTTACAAGGAGTCTAGCTTGAGCGAGAATTTGATCGCTTGGGCGAGAATGGATTTCGCCTAAGCGAAAATTCTCTTGTTTGAGCGAGATCGAACTCGAGAGCATCCAATATTTCATCTCAAGTCTTGCTTGAGCGAGATTCCTTCTCGCTTGAGCCCGAATGTTCCCGAGAGCACTCCATCTTTCCATTCTATTCTCACTTGAGCGAGAATTAGCTCGTCTGAGCGATATATGCAGAGAAATATGCATAATTATGTCTAATTTCATCATTCATAGTCAAACAAAAACAATTTCAATAACTCATTTCACTTCAAAAGTAACTTACACTATATAAATTATACAAATCAACCAATTTTTCATATTCAAATAAAAGCATTTGTCATAAATCATCCATATCAAAAAAATCAACATATTCACATTTTAATTCAAAAACTATTATGCATTACTCATAAACAATCAATCCTACAAACAAAATTTGAAACTGGTGACCATGTCACCCCACATCCAGATCTTCTAGTTTAGGGTTCTATTAAAAATTTAAACTAGTTTCCCTTACCTAAACTTAAGTAGATGCTCACTAAGAGCTCCAAATCTACCAAAAGGTTAAAGGTAACTTAATCTGGACCACAAAGTTCTGATAAAAAATCTAACTATAACACTAGGATCTTGAGGTAACAAAGATTAACCCTGAAGCTAAAAGAGTCACATGCAAAGCATAGACAAAAACAAACCTAACAAGTTCATAATTTGACTCTAGGAGAATAGCAAAAATGAACTTATTCTATCAGATATTCTTATCGGACAATCTTGTAGTATTCAATGTCAGGAGTCTGATGGCGAACTCCAATCATCAAACTGATGAGCGATGAGATCAGAATCTTAAAGAGAAGGTAGAGGAAAGGAAAAATGAACTTTTAGAAAGATAATTGTTCTTTTAAAATGAAACCTGAATAACTGAATTTCTATTTATATAACCTCTTCACTTTAATAATAAAATAATTAGGTGTTATTTTAATGGTATCATTTCTACTTTAAGACTAATTTTCTCGGTCCTTACTAAAAATGTAATATACATATTAAAATATATCATTCAACAATTTGATTTGCACAAATCATATCCATTTTAATCATAATCATTATAATAATTTTCAATTTTACATAAATTCAACAACAAATATAAAAATTATTAAACTTGTTACATAAGTGACATTTATATCAAATCATTTGAACACATGAATTTTTTAGGAAAAAAATTTACTTTGATCAATTAATATTAATATAACTTTTACGCGAAAAGTCAAATTAAAAAAAAATAGAAAACATAAAAGCACGAAAAAAAATAGTTAGATATTGTTTAAATAAATTAAAAATAATCAATAATATAATATACAACTTCTTAAAACATTCAAATATTTATTCTTTATCATTTTAATTTCTCTCATTTAAAATTAGAAACAAGTTTGTGTGCATTACAATTTTTACGAATCGCAATTTTCTACCATAGAAAATTACATTCTATTAAAATTTATCGAAAATAGTACCCGTAACTCGAATTTTGTTGCAAACATTACCAAATTACAATCCCATCTTAAACCCGTTAGATTAGTCAATTTTTTAAAATTTGGATTTTTTGCAAGATAAATGTTTTTTTTTCCTCACTAATAGTATAATATATCACCTTTAAATTTTTTGATGCGTCAATTTCTTTATTTGACTTTATTTAGTTGTCTGAGTATGATGTTTCTCTTCTAGGGGAGACATATATATGACAATCCCTCGTTTTTTTTTATGTTCTTTGGTTTCTTCATGGATATTTTCCTACTTATCTTACATTATAGAACAAGAGAAAGAAATCTAATGTTGCTGTCAAAAAATATAATGTTTTATTCATAGCATGTAGGTCTTACTCGTACCCAATAAAGTTTGTATCTTCCTTTTTTTGTGAATAATTTTAATAATCGTTTAAGAGTTTTAATTAAATCAAACATGTCCCTAATGACGAAGAGAGGAAAATGACATTATTTATAAAATATTTCGCACTCCTAGGAAATTATCTCCAAGAGAGGTTTGAATCACATTGCCTAATACTACTATAGTTTATTAATAGTTAGGTATTACCTTTGTCCCGGTTAATATAATAACATAAATTTAATAGTTATTATACATATATAGTGAATTTATATTATATTGTTTAATATATGGGAGAGAGTCTTCAGAATTTGCCTTCACTTTGTCATTTTGGTAGATCTTTTCCTCCATTAGTACTTCATTTTGGTCACTCGTGTTTATGAAACTACCTTTCGATCTCTCGGTATGTGATGTGGTACTTGCAAGAACCTCTGAAGATTAAGTCAGTGTTTGTATTAATTATTTCACAGGAAAACTCAAAAACTAAACTAAACATTCTATCTATTTATACTACTTGTTAATGGGTATATTAGGCATTAGGCCTGTCACATAACGTTTGAACTTGTTCTTGATTTCTTCATTTTCTCAATTTTTGACCTTTCAGCAATAGACTTTCGGTATGACCAGTTCATATATATATACTTTGTAATGTAAATGAGGAATGAATTTAATTTTAATATAGTTACTTGTAAAACTATTCTATGTTATTATCTAATAATAATTTATATATGATTAAAAAATATTTTAAAATTAATTATTTAATAATCATATATAAAGTGAATTCCAATTAAGCCATAATCTAAAAGTCTTTATACTAATAATATATAAAAATTAAACTCAAAGAAAATACTATTACTTTAACACATTCGATGGAAGAGAAGCTTAACCAAATAATAATCATTTTGTTATCTATATATACAACAAATTATAAATATGTATATTTGCATATATATATATATATATATATATATTTTGGTTGGAGTTGAAGGAATTCTGTCATTCGGTATCAGTGACCGACCGACGAATGAACTGGTTACATTAAATAGTAAATAAAGGATATATGACAAATATGGTAATATCCTACAAATCTGGGTAACACACCTATAAATTTGGGTAACACTCCTATAAATTTAGGTAACATTTCTATAAATCCGAGAACTATGAGATAAATAAGTAAATAGTGTTCTATTAAAGATACGCGTCAGATTTGACCATGAACGAGATAGTCCACTACTAAACACTATAAATAAGCCTTGTTACACAAGAGTGAGATACACTCTTATCAAATAAACTATACACTCTTATACAAGAGTACTTACTTAATCAACCTTTTGCAAGTTAATTTCCGATCGGACACCAAGGAGTGAGCACGCGAAGAGTTAAGGAACACAATAGGAACAAATGAGAAACGACTGAACACTAAATAACGAGTATGAGAAGAACGAAGAAGGAACGACTTAGAAATCGAAGGTAATTATTAAACTAGTTCCAAATATTATTTAGGCCATATCAATCTATACAATTACAATGTATATATTATTTAAATTTTTTGTCACTCTCTTTAGAATTTATGTGTGAATTTGAGCTTTAGATTAGAAATGAGAAAATTGAAAAACATATAATAAAAAACACTCAAAAAAAAATTCCACTGTTTCATTTTTGGATAAAATATATTATTGTGATATTTTAATATGGGTTGAAATATAACTTATTAGTGTAAAATATCTTCTTTGTATTTTCTTAAAACACCTTAGGATCAAATCTTCGTGTGATTTTTTTTTGTCATCTCTTTTATTGCTTGGTTTCCAATTAGATATTTTCCTGTATTGATCCAAAGTTCTAAAATGTTTAATTTACTCCTTAATTTTCACATGGGAATAATTAATTTTGATCAGTAATAACTATACTAAAAATCTCACTTACTATTTTGTCTCTTCTACTTTTATCACCTAACTACTAAATTATTATTTTCCAATTGAGAAATAAATAATTACGATACGCATGACTCAACGAAGATGTTTAGTGTACCTTTTCCATAAAATAAAACAATAGAAAGTAACTCCAACATATTATTATCAGATATTGTTACAATTATTGTTCAAGTCACTTTCTTCTTCCCGATGCATGAAAAACGAGTAGCTCGAGCATTTACTCTATAATTCAAATATAAATCAACCCTACGTGACGGAATAAGATCAGTTCCAAAAGGATCTTTTACCATTTTAGTGTAATTTCATAAAGAAATTATCAAAATGATAAGATTTTTTAAAAAAATACAACAATGAATAGGGTATGTTTAGGGTTCATTACTTTGTATTGAAAAAAAATCATGTTTATAGAATACTATTTTAATTCTAATTTTTGAAATCATACAATAGTTATACATAAGAAAGACAATTCTAGTTAAAACAATTAACTTTTCACAAATATGTTTTCAATTTTTTTTACTAAAGTCGCACATGATCATTATTATAATTTATTTTATTTTCGAACTGAAATTGTAAAAAAAAAAAATCTTTACAATTATTATATTTTTTAAGTGAAGTTGGGTTTATGATGCACAACTTTAATATATTATAAAAAGTTAATTAAATTAAATTATGTTTATGTAAAAAAGAAAAACAAACTAAAACTTAAAATCATGTTTTATAAACATGACTTCTTTAATATGAATACATTTTTTTTTTTATAAATTTAGTTATTTTATTATTTTTTTTAGGAATGGTAAAATGGGTTAGTCTGTCTTGTTTTACCTCGATCCATCATTGGTTTGTCAAAAATGGGGTGGACTGACCTACTAAGGTTATACAAGATGAAATTGGTAATTCATCTCATCATAAGATGTGATGGTGAGGTAGCGGGCTGATTCGTCACTTTTCAATTTTGTTTTGTTTTGTTTTGATCTATTTACTTGGTTATAGTTATTGATATCACTTTTTGGATAATAAAAATGTAAGGAAGGACAATAAAATTGAATCAAACTTTAATATTTTGATCAAAGAATATTTAATGTCTAACAAAATAAAGTAAATATCAACAATACTTTAATAAAAAAATTAATGTAAATAAAATTCTATATAAAATATTATCCACCACATTTTAATTCCAAAAACATGAAATATCTATTTAAAAGTTTCAAAAGTAAAAAAGGACAGACTAGTGGTTAACCCGTCTATGTAACTTATGAATTGACAGGTTAGACAGATTACAAAAATACAGAATAACAAATTTAAAAGATTGACACATTCCACCTAAATAATCACTAAGATCTGGCACACTTTAGTATCTCTAATTTCTTTTAATGAAATTACACTAAAAAAATCTTACCAAAACATAACACCATTTTAATTCATAATTTCAAGATAATAAAATGGTATGTTACTTTTTTAAATTTTTGTGTAATGTAAAATTCTAACGGGTACTTCACCCATATTAAGATGTATCCCGGTGGCAATAAAATTATATGGTAGTTGTGTGATCTTCTAAATCCTTTTACCATAAGTTTTATTTAATTTTTTTTTCCGCAAACTTCTCCTTCTAAGATACACCTAGCAGAAGCTGAACGGGTATAATAAAGATGAGAAACTGATTCAATTTGTGTTTGTTTCAAAAGTTTTGGCACTTCCACTGAAAGAATAGTACGTTTTTGTTTGGGTTGTGTGCCTTTTCACATACTCACATGTGCCACACCTCTTCTTTCTCTTTTGGATACACTTTGATTCAATTTTTACATATAATAAAGTTTAAATTATAATTTAATATTATATTTAACTGATGTCAATTTCCAAGAAACATTATAATATATTATTATGTCTCCATCCATTTTTATGTCTTGTTCAAATTTTATTTATTTATTTATTTATCAATATTATTATTTTTCCTAACATTGACAAGGGATTTCACAGTAAAATACATTTCTTCAGTAAAATAATATGATATTATTTATTAGGAAAATATTATATAATTAAAATATAATGGTTAAATAAAAAGATGAAAAGTTATATTTTTGTGAATATAGAGTAATATGATTTAATGACTGAAGTTTATTATATATGCCAATCAAATACTGTCAATAATTAAATCTTTAGCGTAGGAATAGAAAATTATTATAAAACGCAGTCCCCATTTTGTCTTATTTTGATTCTATTTATTCTCTTTAATCTTTCCTTTTCAATTCACATATATACTATCACTTTTTTTTGTCTTATCTTCTGTATCTTTTTTCTACCTTTAATCCTCACTTTTTTTTGTACGTGTATATTTGGATTTATGTGGGATTACATAAAATTATGGTAAAATACTTAATCACCTTTAACTAAATGTTGAGATATTATTCTGTCTACATTGTATGATAGTAAACAAGAATGGATATTTTATCAATGGTGAAATTTTATTTTTTTAATTATTAAAATTCATAAAAGAATTGAAAATTATCAAAAGTAGATGAGTTTGTGTTAATGTGATATAATTTTGTTATAAAGAAATTATGTGAAAGTGACACCGTTTAAATATATTTGAAGTTACATAATTTTAATATAATTAAAATTTTGAGTGATATAACTTATCCATCAAAACAATTTTAAACTTTTTTTTCAATTTAATAATTATAAGATAAAATTACACTATATTAATAAAAATTTACATAAAAAATAGGTTAAAAGATAATAAAAATATGTTATTAACAACTAAAACTTAAAATTTTCATTTTGTATTTTAGAAAATTAAGAGGCACGAAAATCGAAAGAATCACGTGGTTTGCATTGTTGTTGGAAGAGAAGTACCTGCGGACTAATTGTGGGGCCGTTATTCGTTCGGTGTCGCCAAGAGAGGTAGCAACGTGTATTTGAATATTTACATTTTTTTTATTTTTTCTTCCTTTCCATTAATAATAATAATTACTATTATTATTGTTATATTATTATTATTATTAAAATTATTATTATTAAAATTATTATTATTATTTGTTCTCGAACGGGTGTTGAGTGTTGGGACCTAGAAAACGATTGTTTTTCTACTCCCTTTCGGTTAGTTGCTGTCATTATCAACTTCCTGCTTCTTCTTCCTCCTCTCAGTCATCTGGTCTCACAGACTGGGATAGTACTTGCAGAAGACACTCCAATGCTCAAATCAGTTAGGATGTCGATTCGGGTGTCAGAGTACTGTAGATAATGACGTACCTGGTTCTTGGAATTTGTGTTATTTATATTACCTTAATGGACCTTCGTTGGTGGGCCGAATTAGGAGGTTGGTTCATGTTTAGAGTTGTGTTAAACAACTCTTAATTGTGGATTAACCCTGTTGACTTTGTCAACCCATGACTTGTCGTCATAGGTCAGTCGATCACATGTCATCACGTGACCTTGTCCTTGTCGTCGATTGGTTGAGTGGTCGAGTTCCTGACGCCGACTCACTAAGTGAATCGGTCGTCCCAGTACACTTGCCCCCAGGCTCGAGAGCTGGTACAGTGGAAGAGTCTGAGTGTTGGGTTTCGGTCGATGGTGTGATGATGGGTGAAGTGACTGGAGGCAGCGTCTGAACAGGTGATGTGACGTGCATTTGTGAGGGGTTTTTTAGGCGCCAAATGACATAGATCGTTGGATCCAACGATTGAGATTTTTGTGACGTTTGGGCTTTCGAGACGTCTTCGAGCTATAAATAGGAGCTGCGAACAGTGACTTCTCACGCTTCCTGATATTCATTAAGCTTTAATACCCGAACGGCTCCGATCGATCTGTGCTGGTATCTTCGTTCGTCCAAGGTTAGTCATGTCATCTCATTCTCGTCCCACATCTTCCTTTTTGGTTGCTCCCTCCCCTCTTCCCGAACCTCCCTCGTGTTCGTCTTCTTCGTCCACCTCCTCCTCTAGTAAGATTCTTTCGGTTGGGGTAATTCAAACCATTGCCCCTGAGATGGAGGAGGTGAGGGGTGACGACGCAGGCAATGCGTTGGACCGGTCAAGCTCATCTGAGCGGCCACGCCCTCATGAGGGCCCTGACTGGGTCAATCCCAAAGTGTTTGGGATCGCGTCCGTTTTCCATACGAATGTCTCTGTTGCAAATTTTTTGAATAGGGTCCCTGTCCTGAAGGCTTCTGCCAGTGATTCTTTATTATCGTTCGGCCCTTGTTCACTGGACGACCATGTATATAGGGGACAATCATCTACCGAACCCCCTTTCTTCTTCATGTATAGTTGTCTTTTTTCTGACCTACACGTGTCGCTTCCTTTTGACACGGTTGGCGTCCTCCAGGCGCTTAACGTGGCACCGAGTCAGTTGCACCCGAATATGTGGCATCCATGCAGGCTTTTTGCGTGGTGTGCCAAACGTTTGGTGTGCGTCCGACCGCCACTTGCTTCCTCCACTTCTACACCTCTCACCCGTTCGACTTAGTTGGCTGACATTGTTTGGTCAGCTGGGCGGGCAATGTCTTGTTTAAAGCCTTCACAACCTCCTACAAGAACTTTAAGGAAAGATTCTTTAAATTGTTTGTGGAGTCAGCGAGCACGCTCCATTTCTTCAACGCAGCTGGTCAGCCAATGTTTCCTTTGTTTTGGACAAGGAATTCAACAAAGATAAAGGATTGGTCACGTCCGATCAACCCAAGTGCTGGCGAGTGGGAGGTTTTCGCTTTATTTGATAGCCTTCCTAGAAAACTTCCCTCTCTGTCGTTGATGTCCTTGTACACAGAGTCCGACCGAGAAGCGGCCTTTTAGGGTATGTTAACATCTTTAGACCTTTGGTCGTTTGCTTTGAACCTTTGACTAACGTTTTGTTTTTGGTTGCAGCAATCGCAAAAAGAGAGATTCCTCAGGCGGTCGGGATGTTGAAAGCCTTTAAGGATTTAAGGACCGAGTGAAGGAGACTCCCTCAGACGTATCGCTCACCCGGCGAGATGCCCGTCCCTCCTCCGAATCGAGCACCAATCAACCTCGACTCGTCACCAACTGACGACTTCAACCGGCCAATTCCCTCTGCGGTCGCTATGGCGGTGGTGGTCGTCCAACAGTCACCCCTATCGGTGTTGGGGTTGACTTGCGTTTTTCTGGGGTAGTGAACTTCAATTTGCACCCCAACATCGAAGACTTGATCCGAGCAGTCCCTGAGGACGACCTGTTCGAAGGCAACATTGAAATGATGTGTCGCAGTCTCATTCTGACCTGCCATGGAGCGGGGGTGCGCGCTTGGCGTGTGAAGGAGATCTCCCGATTGGAGCACGAGCTCCTGGAGGCTTCAGGAAACCTGAAGCAAGCTATGGTCGCCAACACAACTTATGAGAAAAAAGCTGTGTAACCAAGCTGCCGAGTGGGATCTCGACGCCACTTAGATGGCCGAGTTGGAGTGGTTGTAGGCCGACACCGCTACCGAGAATGCGCGGTTGAAGAAGGCCATGGAGGAGGCTGGCCACAGGGAGGTGTCCCTGGAAGAAGAGGTTGTTTCTCTGAAGAAAGGGAAAGAGGCGGTGGAGGCGATGGAGTTGGAGCTCGAGAAGACCATGGACGACACCATGGCCCTGATCAGCCAGAGCTTTGACCTTGTCGTCCGGCCGACTGAAGTGTTATACGGTGGGCCTCCACCTTCTGGTCAATTTGACCAAGAGATGGAGGTCTTTGATGGTCGCCTCGTCCCCGCGGATGAGGTTTAGACTTTGCAGAGTGCCGCCCAGCCTGCACCGAACGAGGATGCTGAAGACCGTAGTTTAGGTTTTTAGCTTATGTAGCCTTGTTCGTTTTGTTCCCTTAAGGCCGAGGTATGAGCTTCTCCTTTGCTTCAAATGAATGAAATAAATCATTTCTTCTTTTAAAATTTGCACAAGTTATTTCTTTCGGTCGGTCTATGTAGTGTGAGTTAAAAATAACCAATCTAATTAACCCAATTGGTGTAAGTTAATCCTCTCGTTCGTTTAAAATGTCAACCATTAATGAATTGAATTGGATTGGTGATGGACCGTTGAAGCATATCAGGATGGACTGATATGCCCGAGTGGGTATCAGGAGGAAATGTTGGTTAAGGCTACATCCTGGCCGAACCGTGGGGACGAAGTGTTGGGAGGGTATGCCGGTTAAGTCTTCGTTCTGGCCAACACTTATGTTTAGATCTCAAGAGGGTATGCCGATTAAGGCTTCATCTTGGTCGAACCATGCATGTGAAGTGTCGGGAGGGTATGCTGGTTAAGACTTCATCCTGGCCGACACTCGCGTTTGGGTCTCGGGAGAGTATGTCGGTTAAGGCTTCATTCTGGCCGAGTCGTGCCTTTTAGGTTGATTTTATAATTTGCATATTGTTTGATGGAAACGCCTCGTTAAAACCTCTCTAACCGCTACTACTGTCGGGCGAGGAACGAGTGCATGAATTTTATTCATTGTTCAGCTGAATTAAAATTTGAGGTGTGTGGCATTCCACGTCCTCGGTACAATTTTTTTCTGATAACCATTCTAGGTAGTACGCTCCCCCTTCTCCTACTTCTCGAACTCAAAACGGTCCCTCCCAATTTGACGAGAACTTGTCGTCTGACTTCCTAGCGTCACTTCGCATCCTTCAGACGAGGTCGCCTTTGTGGAAGCTCCTTGGCCGAACCTTTGTGTTGTATCTTCTTGCCGCCCGAAGCTTGCACGCGGCTTCATGTATCTTGCTCTTATCACGAAGCTCAATGATGACGTCAAGCCCGACCGCCAGGCTTTCATGATTTAGGGATAGGTCAAACAATTTCCGCCTTATGGACGGTTTGCCCACTTCCACTGGGATCATGGCCTCGGTGCCATAAGTGAGACTGTATGACGTCTCTTGTGTCGTCGTTTGAGGCGTGCACTAATATGCCCATAGGACCTCGAGCAGTTCCTCTGTCCATCTTCCCTTTGCCGCACCAAGTCTCTTCTTCAACTCATTCAAGAAGACTTTGTTAGCTGCTTCCGCTTGGCCATTCGTTTGGGGGTGCCCGACCGAGCTGGTCACGGATTTGATGCCAAGGTCATCATAGAAAGTCTGGAGCCCTCGGTCGATGAATTGTCATCCATTTCCGACATGATTGTTCTCGGTAGGCCGAACCGACACACAATATTCTTCCACATGAAGTTTTGGATATTTCTAGCCGATATGAAGGCCAGAGGCTCGACCTCTATCCATTTTGTGAAGTAGTCCACTGTGACCAGGAGGTATTTCGTCTGACCTTTGCCGGGTGAGAAAGGGCAGATGATATCCATTCCCCATATGGCAAACGGCCAGGGCGATGATATGTTGTGGAGCTCTTATGGTTTTGAGTGGTGTAGTGGACTGATTTCTCGGCACTTCAAGCATTTCTTCACATATTCCGCACAATCGATGGTCGCCCAATAGTACCCTTCTCAGATAACTTTGGTCGCCATGGTTCTTGCCCCAGTGTGATTACTGCGCTTGTTCCTTGGTAAGGCACTTCAAGAGTGGTGTCGAGTATCCCATTCGGTATAGATCCTGGCCGATCATGGTGTACCGAGCGCATTGTAGTTTGATCGTTTTCTCATCGCCCGGTTTGCAGGTTCCATGCTATAAATATTGGATGATTGGACTTATCCAAGTGTCGGTTTCAGTGATGGCCAGGCATTCGGCCTCCCTCACGCTTGGTTGTTTCAATGCTCTATCCAAGAAAAAAAATTTACCAAGGTAAAAGAAAATGGTCTCCTATATCAAACTATCATCAGATCAATAGTGTTTATCTGAGATCAAACGATCATCAAAACAATTACTATTACAACACTAAAGGATCAAAGTAAATCTCTAAGATCAAATGACCGGATCAATAATATCTATCTGAGATCAAACAATCATCATATTGATTATTACTACAAGGCCAAATGATCAAAGAAAGAACACTCTTCGAGATCAAATGATCATCAGATTAACAATGTCTATATGAGATCAAACGATCATCAAAATGATTATTACTACAAAACCAAATGGTTAAAGAAAGAACACTCTTTGAGATCAAATGATCATCACATCAACAATGTCTATCTGAGATCAAAGGATCATTAGAACGATTATTACTACAAGAATAAACTGTTAAAGAGAGAACACTCTTTAAGATCAAATGATCGTCGAATCAACAATGTTTATCAACGATCAAATGACCATAAAAATGATTAGTACTACAACATCGAACGATTAAAGAAAGAACAATCTTTGAGATCAAACGATTATCTAATCACAATGTTAAATTCATGAGTAAAACATAAGAAAATTAATGAAAATCGGTCACAAGAAAGAAAAAAAAGGAATTGTATAAACTTAGTCAATAAACAAATGTTGAATCAAGTGTGTTCAAGCTTTGAAGAATCCAAATCCTTTAAGTTTGATGGAAGGATGGATGTGCTTGTTGTTGCTGAGGTGTTTTAGAATAGGATCTGGGGTAGATTATCTGTGTTAATTCACTCTTGATTGAATCCAAAGCTTAAGTATTCTCAAACCTTTTTAATTGAAAGTGTTTTTCAAACTAAGTGAAAAACAACCTGTTGTTTTGTCGAAACAACCGATTGTTTTATACTTAGGTGT
>Ga0123342_1006231_pt1 | contig 16686 bp, 15 predicted proteins | sample Turbeawhitnodule_FD_89960 | JGI IMG/M metagenome (GOLD analysis project Ga0123342, IMG submission 89960) | Root nodule microbial communities of legume samples collected from Mexico - Turtle bean Mexico white nodule | ecosystem: Host-associated > Plants > Roots > Nodule | place: Mexico: Nepantla... | reverse complement strand
TTCCAACATTCACAGGTTGATGTTGAAGAAGTGGACGAAGATAATGAATTTCAAGATTTCCAAGAAGAGGACAATGAAGAGGAGTTTGAAGATAGTGAAAATGGGGACACTGAAGATGATTATACTAGAGAGGATAGTGAAGATGGGCAACTTGAACAAAATGATTCAAAAGAAGACAATGAAGAAGATGAATTTGATGATAATTGAATTATGTGTTATGAATACATTATGTGATTGTTAGTGTTGCTATTTTCTTGTTTATGTAATAACATAATGATTCTTTTGTGAAAGAAATTTTTTATTATGTTATGTGTTTTTAATTGCAGTATGTTCCTTTCAATTATAATTGAGAATATAATTTTTTTGTTATAGACGTCTTCAGTAGGATGTGACCAATCAAAACCTTACTTATCTAGTCAAAATAAGGGAAAAAAGGGTAATGAAGCGTAAAAGGCCACGATATGTGCTTAAAGTAAATATCCCACCCCCACCAAATGCACCTATTGCACCTGTACCTTCCCCATCCCCAACTCTTGCACATTCATCTTCTTCTGCCCCAAATCTCATGCCTATCTCAGAAAATGTTGTACCTACAACTACACTTTCCCATGTCCTAGGATTGCAAACATACCCTCTCAATCAAGAAGAGACATTTCTCCCACCACATCTTCCCCAACCCAGTTGTGGCATCAACGCGTTCTCCATCAGGTACATGACCCTCAACATCATCAGCACCATCACCATTGCCAAGGGTTACACCATTATCAACACCCTCACCGCTATTAGGGCCTTCTAGAATCAATGATTGTGCTATTGAGGAAGGTGCACAAATTTATCCTGATAGAGGTAATACAGAATCAAACATTGAGGATGACACTCTCTCAGTTGGTCATGCTCTTCCTATGATTTCACCTTAAGGTCATGGGTAAGTAAAGATCATAAATAAAATCTTTCACATTATTTCTTTTATCAATTTATTATCTAATAATTTCTTCATTACTTGTTTTTTTAAGGTTTCATCCATGTAGGGTTGCATCACAGGCAATAACATTCACCATTAAACAACAATATTGTTAGCCATGACTTACATGAGGTTCAGTGACTGATGAAGACAGAGAAATCTTCTTCGAACGTTTTAAAGTATTTCTTCTTATATTTAATATCAACAATACTTGTTGCATTTAATTAAAATGTCCATTTCTTTTGGTAGTGCATTTTTCATAATTGAATTCTCAATTATTTTTTCTTTTAAGTGTTGTAATAAAAAAATCTTCACATTTTTAACCACAAATTTTGTGTTTACATAGAAAAAAGTCTGTTGGAAACCTAAAGATGAGGAAAGGATTAAAAAAAACTTCCACTCAAAAGTCGCACATAGGTTATCTGAAATGTTCATGGAAGCTAGAAAAAATGGGAAAAAGCCTATTTGGATGTTTGATGATGTGTGGACTTCTTTGCTATCCGAGTGGAATTCACCTGACTTTCGTTCCAAGTGTATTCAAAACCAAAAAAAATGAACATCTGACACGAGTGGTTCTTTACACACAGGTGGCTCCATTAATACACATGAGCATGTCATTCGCATGGTATGTATTAACGAAACATATAAGTTGCATTGAACTTTGTTTGTAATTGGTTTTGAATTATGTTTTATGATTACATATTATTCTATTATACAATGTTTGAAGGTTAGATATTTGATAATACTCTCATATACGAAAAAGTAATGGTGAATTTGTTGATGAAAGATCGAGAGATACACACGTGAGTTACATTTTGTTGTTATTTTTCTTTATTTTAGTTATATATTGTACATATGAAATTATTTTTTTGTATCAATAATAGGAAGAATTTCATAGTAGACTTTCCCAAGTCATATCAGAGGTTGCATCTTGTAGATCACAATCTGGATCATCCCCCATAAATTCTGCAGAGGAAGACAAAATTAGAATTGAAAGTTGGGTTCTTGCAGCAGGTGGCAAGAAGAAAGGTTGAATCTACGGGATTGGAGACCTAGCTCATAACTTTAAACGTGGTAATACTCTCACATATAATCAACCTTTGAATTCCTTTAAGGATTCACCAAATGTTTTGTTGCTAAAGGAAGAAGTTCAAATTATAAGAAACAGAATGATAAACTCACCGAGCATCCGAAATCATTGGTTAATATCTTTCTTCCTTTCCTTCCTCCCGAAGCACATAGTTCCGTTGAACAACAATCTCAACAAGTACTGTCGCCACAAGAACCACCAAGGAAAAAGGAACCACCCAGGCAACAAGTTAACGATAATGATTATGCAGACTATTAGGATTATGTTTGTAGTTTTTTTTAACAACAAATTACATTACAAGTTCACTTGACTTGACTTTTGAATTAAGGAACTTTAGTTATGTTTCAAGTTTGTTTGGATTTTTAGATATTTCTAGTGGACTTGATTTTATATTATGTTATCTTTCATATGACGAGACTTCAATTATGTTATGTTTGAATTTGAAATTAAATGTGTGTTGGATATGTTAAATTATACAGATTTTAAAAAAGGCATTCATTTAAATGCATGAATAGACATTTTGATAGATGTACGATTACCTACGAATTTACCCATGAAATACAGTTAGTGGGTACTGTGTGCATATTTTACCTATGAATTGTTGTTCGTGGGTATTACCTACGAAATATTGTCTGTGAGTATTACCTACGAATTGTTGTTCGTGAGTATTACCTACAGACTGTTGTTTGTAGGTATTGCCTACGGACTGCTATTACCTACGGATTCATATTTCATAGGTAAATTACCTACGTCAACATTACATAATATTGATTTCAAATCAACATCCCAATGTTTCATCTAATTACATTATTATAGAAATGATAAAACTATGTAACTATACACATTTCTGTAAAATTCAAAAATAATATTAAATAAGTATTTAAATACCCATGATAATAAATATAGATATTTTAATAAGCTAATTATTTTTTTACCATTAAAAATTTTATGGTTTCTAACTTACATATACTTATTACCTCTGTTAATAATTTTTATTTAAATTTTTTTTTTGAAACAAGTGATAAAAGTGCTATTAATAAAAAATATTAATAATTAAAATATTATTTAAATTTAATTTTGAATTTAATTTTATTTTATAAAAATAAAGTTATTTTAAAGAGATAATTTTATTTAAATTTAATTATGTGGCGTAATTTAATTTTTTTTAAATGGATTAATTTTATTAATAATAAGATTTTGTTATGTAGTTTTATTTAGAAATTTTATTTGAGTTCATATTTCAAAAATAATATTAGGATTATGGTTGTAATTTTTTTTTTAACAACAAATTACATTACAAGTTCACTTGACTTGACTTTTGAATTAAGGATCTTTAGTTATGTTTCAAGTTTGTTTGGATTTTTAGATATTTCTAGTGGACTTGATTTTATATTATGTTATCTTTCATATAACGAGACTTCAATTATGTTATGTTTGAATTTGAAATTAAATGTGTGTTGGATATGTTAAATTATACAGATTTTAAAAAAGGCATTCATTTAAATGCATGAATAGACATTTTGACAGATATACGGTTACCTACGAATTTACCCATGAAATACAGTTAGTGGGTACTGTGTGTGCATATTTTACCTATGAACTGTTGTTTGTGGGTATTACCTACGAAATATTGTCTGTGAGTATTACCTACGAACTGCTGTTCGTGAGTATTACCTACAGACTGTTGTTTGTAGGTATTACCTACAGACTGCTATTACTTATGAATTCATATTTCATAGATAAATTACTTACGTCAACATTACATAATATTGATTTCGAATCAACATCTCAATGTTTCATCTAATTACATTATTATAGAAATGATAAAACTATGTAACTATACACATTTATGTAAAATTCAAAAATAATATTAAATAAGTATTCAAATACCCGTGATAATAAATATAGATATTTTAATAAGTTAATTATTTTTTTACTATTAAAAATTTTATGGTTTCTAACTTACATATACTTATTACTTCTGTTAATAATTTTTATTTAAACAATTTTTTTTAAAAACAAGTGATAAAAGTGTTATTAATAAAAAAATATTAATAATTAAAATATTATTTAAATTTAATTCTGAATTTTATTTTATTTTATAAAAATAAAGTTATTTTAAAGAGATAATTTTATTTAAATTTAATTATGTGGCGTAATTTAATTTTTTTAAATGGATTAATTTTATTAATAATAATATTCTGTTATGTAGTTTTATTTAAAAATTTTATTTGAGTTCATATTTCAAAAATAATATTTAATTATTTTATTTAAATTTAATAAATTGCAAATATAATTGACACATATTTTTAATTAATTAAATTTTAAACGGATGACTGTTCCTGAATAGCCACATTGTGATAGTCGTATAGTTTTTCAAATAAAAATTAAATATTATTATTATATTATACCGCCCTAAAGTCTTCCCTTATCTTCCTAATTTATGATGCATTCATTAGAAGCAACGGAGCTGTACCAAACCTTTATGTAAACTTCTGGATATGCATGCATATTGATGAATAATCAGTTATTTTGCGAAACCAAAACCCAAACTTAACGCAACAACTTTTCCCTTCAATGGAACAACCCCTCTTATCTTCTCTTCTCTCCTTTCTCTCCTGTACTTTCCCTGTCTTCCCCCATAATCATGCCCATTCCATCACTCTCAACAAACAAAACGATAACGTGTAATTAGTTGCAAGATCACCAAATCAAATATCCCACAATTTCTCACTTCTCCTCTCACCAAATTCCAATTTTCCCCATCTTTTCACGTTTTATTTCTCATCTCCCTCCTTTCTCCAAATCCCATTTTCATTTGAATTAAATCGCTTTCCCAAGATTTCCAATTATTGCATCTTTTTTTTCTTGTACCCTTCATTTTTTTTTATCAAAAATTAACACCATGAGAGGACAGCAAGATCAACAATCTAGGGTTTTCTGCGAGCTGTCGGCTCTGGTCTTCAACCTCCTCCGCTCTCCGCCGCTCATGCCGGACTCTTCGTCCAGGCGATCGCCGGCGTTGGCTCAGATAACGCCGGCAGGGTTCGCGTCGCTGCTTCTGGGGATTTCGGTGGCTCTCATGCTCTGCGGATCGGTGACATTTTTCATTGGGTTTATGCTGATGCCGTGGGTTCTCGGATTGGTGATGGTGTTCTACGTGGCTGCCGTCGTTTCCGCTCTCTCCGTTCTGGGGCGTTCTATTTTCTGTTTCGCCTCGCCGCGTAAGGATCTTCCTGGTAAGAAACATTATTTTTTGTTTCTTATTTATTTGCTACTGAAATTTAGGTTCTGTTTGTTAATCTTTTATCGTTAGAATCAGAGGAAATTGATGATAGATATTTTTCAGATATGATGGTGTGTATTGGATAAGTTAAGTCTTTTTGGCTACCATTCAGACTACGAGTGTTTACTGATCTTTTTAGTTGTCTGATCTCTTTTGTATGTGTTCTATTCTGTGGGGACCAAAGAGGAAGTTTCCCAGTTAGTTTTTGTGTCCTTTTCCCCCTTTTAACCCCTCGAATTTTCTGACTTTTACCGTTGAATTTGGACGAATAAAAATGCGTTTTTTGAGGTATATGAAAAATCTGAAATTGGAGTTAGAAATATGAGTGTTGTTTTCCGCAGTGTTGTTTTCCTTCTCACATCTGGCTTGTTTGAGAATTTGTCAGGTTAGACTTAGAAATTGTTACACTTGTGCCTTAATGGCTCATTTTGTTAAAGATAAGGATACAAGCCATAGGATATTTCAACTTTACCTAATGAGCCCCTTATAACCACAGCTCATGGGGAATTGGCAATAGCCATATCACAGATAGATAGGCTGCAATTCAGTATCATGAAGAATCTGAATTTGCTATTACCACACAGGAAAAGAATGTAGCAGATCAGCTGTTTGACAATAAAGCTGTGGTGAAGGTTTTTGTTCTTTCATTATTGTAGGTTACTGTAGTTTTTTTTGTGAAACAAATTTTCATACATTAAGAATTCATGCTTCATTGTAAAAAAATTAGGTTGAAATTCTATTGGGAGCTCCAAGAAGAGTGAAAATTATGAGAATAAGATAGTGTCTTGGTATATGGCTTTGAAAAAAGAACCCAATAAAAGAAATGTAAAATTCTTTTTCAATCAAGAGTAGGATCTGCAAGATTGGTTTGTTTTAAAACAGTGAATACAAAAATTACATCCTCTGGTTTTGGACATTCTTGTTAGTAAATGACTGAAGGTATATTAATGTTGCTTGAGGCTGGATAAGTTATCAAGTTCTTCCTTTTTTCTCTGGCCAGGTAGGCAAATTCTACCGTTGCTTGGCTATGATACATAATTTATATGTATTAAACTACAATATCTTGCAAATTACTAATTGTTAAATTAGCCTGTATGGAATTCACCATTTCTGTTGTTTATATTTGATTTAACAGCACAGCTTATCTCTTTGATCGTATCACACATTTTTGTTGGATCACGACTCACGAGTCTATGGGCTTCATTACAATTTTTGCTGTTTCAGAGTGGAAACTTATGTGAAAAGATAAATAATGGAGTTGACTAGTGCGATCCTGGTATAGACAACGAAGATTACCGAACTTCCCTCACCAGAAGCAGGAGTTTTGGATACTAGGCTTTTGTGAAAAGTACTAAAGTTTGTGGATATGGCTTCTCTTTTTATTACAATTGGCCAAGTTCTGAAGAATCAAGAATCGAGGACTTTCTTCCAGGTGCTGTCTATTACTGTCAATTATTTTATTTCTTTATTTTCACTTTTGTAAATTTTGAAGTAGAGGCTTCTGTTTACTTTTTTTTCCATTTCCAAACATGGTATACGTACTATAAAATTAAAGGGAAAGTGTGATATGATGACTCACGAGACGAAGGTTGTCTTATTTAGCAATTTTTTGTACATGTAAAATTGAGAATGGAGTTATTGAATTGGAGTTAGAAATTTGAGTACGCTTGAATAAATATGATGGAGAAAATAAAGTGTATTCAACTTACTGTGTTTTATCTTTTATATATATATATATACATATATATACATACATACATATATATATACATATATATATATATATATATATAGAGAGAGAGAGAGAGAGAGAGATTTTGTTTGTACGTATATATGGTTACAAAAAAAGACAAGGAATTTATCTTAAATTGCATTCCTGGATCATATATACCAAGTTTGGAACATATAAACAATTATGTATTAAGTTTGGAACATACATACTGAATCTTAGGTATTTTTTAAAGATTTAGTTAGAATGTGTGCGTGTGTTGTTTATTATATAGTTAACAAACTTAGTAAGAAGATCCCTGTACAACAACTTTTCTTTAATAAAGTGAAAATCACTCTATATATTTAGTTATCTCGTGAAACACCATATGGAGGCAATATGAAGAGTTTCTGGTTGTTATAGTATAACTTCATATGTTCACTTTTGCAAAATTTCAACTTGAAATAATTATTTAATTTATACAAGTTCCCATGTAATTATAGTCATAAATCTATATTCAGCTTTTCTATTCAGCTCTTCTATTACATCGGTAAACAACGCTTCATTTTTTACTTTTTCAAGAGTACACAATATTGTGTAATCAATGCGACAATCAATCTGATTTGCTTTTTACTTTTGGAGGAAGAAAGATGAAAGAGCCGAACAATCAACTTATTGATATTGGAAGATTGAAATGATTCATCCACTCTATCATTTTTGGATTCAATGGAATTCATAATCATAATATTCTAAGACTTCTCTTGTTCTTATACAATAATCTTTGTCTTGGGTTTCATTTTAGGTATCTAAGAATGCTAATTACAACATTTCAATGATCAATGTGAAAATTCGGTATAAATTGACTCATAACTCTCATTAGATAAGAAATATTAAATCTTGTTATAGTGGGATAAATGAATTTTTCCACCAAACTTTCTATATCACTCAGGGTTTTGCGAAAGTTCATTGTAGCTTCTCATTAACTTCTGATTTGATTTTATAAGACTATTAATGGTCGTATCAAGGAAAAATATAAATTTTTTGACTAAGTGTTAAAAACACCACAGTTTAAACATGATCATACATCATCGTTTCAAAGATGATTAATACATCGTTTGAAAGATGATTAATGTTCAATGAAACAGATAATGTAAGATACAAGTGTTTCCTGTGACAGATGAAATAATATTATGCAACATTTTCTCACGTTTGACATAGCGCTTACATAATCAAAACATATGCTTACAGGATCACACGATGCCTGCAAATACTATTTGGATGTAAGAAATGTTTATTTCTTCGTTAAAGAGATCCATTAAAGATGCAAGTTTAAGTTAATACCAAATTATCTCTTGGAAAAAGAGTTAGTCTTTGTCACCAAAACCTCTTGACATAAGAACATTTCAATTTTGACCCCAATTGTCTACCTTGTACAATATTCACTTTAATCATTAATTGGTGCAAAAGGATATGCTAATTAGAGAAATAAGCATTTCCAATTATTAAAAATGTTGTGTATACATTAAATACATGAGTATTTTTAAGCTTGATAGACAAAGAAAAATCATCATAAAAACTAAAGTTGCACAACAAATATAAATGATCTTTCACGATTATCTTCATCCAATACCTATAGGAAGAGAGAGTGGAGTAGATACCATGTCAAATTGATGCTAAGATAAAAAGCATTACTTAAAAGTTTCAAAAGAATTAGTTTAGAGGCTAAAACATAAATGCTATTATCATAATGGATTAAAAACAATTATAAGAAAAACACTAAAAGTGTTCATTTAAACATATAGGAGAGATAGTGCTTATCCATTGTACACGTCATAAGACACAATCTCTTCCTAGAGTGAAAGCACATTTGAACTAGAAGAGAAAGCTTAAACATTGTATTTGTCATTAGATATAACCTCCCTGATTATCAGACCCAATGATTTATTAATCGTTAAAATACCCAACTTTCAAATGTTGGTCATGACTAGTTGACAAATAATATTCAAGGAAATAGCCATGAGTGATTTGGGAAAAAATACTTGTTGAGGTAGGAATGACTTGGGAAAGAATTCTCAAGAAATTAGGTAGGAGTAGCTATTAACCCAAAAAATACTCTACTTAGTTAAACTTGACTTATTGGTCAAGAACCAAATGTAGTTTGTTGTGAAAAATAAACTAAATTAAATGATAGTGAGTACTTCTCTTACTTATCTCCTTTACTTTGCATGTTATTATTATCTTCACTAACCCAAGAGGGAGACTTATTGTGAAAATATGAATCTAAATATTTTTATCTAACAGTGATTAAAACTAAAAGTATTTTATTTGCATTTGAATTAGGTTATTAGACACAAGATTTATCATTTGCACTTGTACTTATAGGATTTGTTTGGTTGGGGATGAGAGTGGAAAGGGAAGGAGGGAAGGAAGGGAGAGTGATGTGAAATGATTTTAAGATTGCACATTTTATGGTGAGAATTTGTTTATGAATTTTTATTTTTACCAATTATGGTGAGAACCCTAAGAAGATTCCTACTGAACACAAACTTAACCAAGTGGTTAAGTAAGTGTGAAGGTTCACTTCAAAATGACAAAGAGAAAAAAACAATAATATGGTGTGGATGATGAAAGGGCAGAAATTAAGGCAAGGATAATTAAAGAAGAAGAATAAAACAAAGAACAAATTAAAGACTAGAAGAAGACATATATGGAATGGAATAGAAGGTGCAAACAAAGATAAAAAGAGGAAAAGTTGAAGAAAGCTTATGGGGGAAAAAAGATACACGTCACTTGGAGAAGAGGAGACTCCAAGATGAGTGGTGCAAAGAGCAGCCACTTGAGATGTTACCCACCCCAAATAAGACCCCAAAATGAAAGCTCACAAGTCCCACAAAGTCACTCCTACAGAGTTTCTTTACTTCAAATTTATAATGTGTCAATACATGGAGGAAGGCACCCTTTATATAGAAAGGAGTGACTTGGAGGTCAAAATGAGTGAGGCGTAGAAAAGGAAGGGGAGAGGGACTGCCTAGGGTGTTGAGCATGGTCAAAACCATACCTTAGGCATAGCTTTTAGAAGCTAGGTTAAAAACTCTAATTCTAGGTGCATGTGTCGTGAAAATTGGGCTTGGAACAAACCCATTTTGCTAAGTACACTCTTATTTGTGCTATGTAAACCTACTCTAGCTTATTCTTCTATTTGGACCCCTAAAGTAAGCCTAATTTATTTACAAACATTTTGTCTTGTAAGAAGACCAGAAGAAAGAACATCTTATGCTCTGGTTTATGCCCAATTCTTCTTCTACTGAGGTCCTTTCGACATTTGGTGGGGTCTTGTCTTGGATGGTGAGATGACTTATCAAAATATGAAGTGTCTTTTGTGTCCTTGGTCATCTTCTTGGCTATTTGGGTCGTATCATGCCCCCATGTTGGAAAGAATTCGTCATCGAATTTAGAACTTTTGCAAATGATATAGTTAATTTGTTCACAAATAAGATATTGCGAGATGTCGGCTGTGAAGTAGTCTTATGTTCCTGAAACTTTGGGAGTTCATAGGGTTGAGTTCTATATACAGGTCATGTTTGGAAAGAATATTTGGGATGAAATGACTTTTTGATGAGAATCCTCTTAGAAAGTGAGAACCTTTAGGAGGTGTTTGAATTTCATCCCAAAACTTCTTTGTCCAAAGTATTTAGAATTCTTAGGTAATGAAAAAGAGAATGAGGGAGTATACCTAGGAGGCGCATTTAGTTTTGTATGGGTCAACATTATTGTTTTGATTGCAAGATGAGATGTTGAGACCCGTTTTACTTTCCTCTTTTTTTTCACTTTCTCTTTTGGTTTTTATTTTAATTTGGTCCTCATGAACTTCTTTGGGAGAGAAGGGTTTTAAGATAACCTTATGCCCTTGGAAGTTGAAACATTTTATTGGTATGTCCATCATGTAAAACTTGTCTATCATATTGCCAAGGCCTTCCCAATAGAATATGTGTTGCTTCCATTCACACAACATCACATAAAACCTCATTTTTATACCTTCCTATGGCAAAAGTTATGAGGACTTGTTTATTAACCATGATTTCACCCTTTTCACTAAGTTTATAGGGCTTTGTAAGAGAGATAATCGATAATCCAAGCTTCTCTACTACTCTTGTAATTGCCACATTAGCACAACTACCCCATCTATTATCATGGAACATAACTTGTTGATAAGGCAGCGAGTGTGGAAAATATTTTTTCTTTGGGTTTCATCCAAAGGTTTTGGAATTGTTCCCAACATTCGCCTTACCACCAATAAGTCATCTTCACAAGGTAGTTCACATTCATTTTCACTAGGGGCTTTTGAAGGGGAAGGGGAGTTAGACCTAGAAGATTGATCACTGTAGTCACTTACAACTAGCCCCCCCTTAACCATCATGGTTCTTTTGGTTGGACAATTGGCAGCTATGTGCCCAAAACCTAAACATTTAAAACATTGTACTTGAGGTTTTTGTTGGCGATTTAGTCCTAGAAGGAGAAGGATTTTAAGAAGTTTGTGGGGTGGATTCTTTAGAGGAGTTGGAAGGATTATCTTGTTTTGAAAATTTATTTTTACCCTTCCAAGATAAGTTATAAAAGCCATCATTATGAGTATATTTGAAAGATTTTTTTCTTCAAAAGTTGTGATTCAACCTTGATGGCTAGGTGAACCAATTTTTCCAAATATGTTTACTCATAAAGTTCTATAACATTTTGAATTTATTTTCTTAATCCACTCATAAATTTAGCAATCTTTGACTCTTCAGTTTCATGCATATTAATCTTTATCAATGTTACTTCTAAATCTTTGAAGTATTCATCTATACTCCTAGGTCTTTGATGAAGTCGTTGGAGCTTCAACAAAAGTTTCTTCCTATAATGAGGAAGAACAAACCGCGTGCGTTAAATCATACCAAGAGACCATGATTGGCCTCTTGCTCAAACCAATGTCCATTACAGTTTGATGCTACCACTGCATGGCATAATCTAAAAACTTTAGAGAAGCTAACTTAACATTTTGGTCTTCTTGGACCTCATACACATTAAAGATTTGTTCTACTTTAGCTTCCCATCCTAAATACACATTGGGATCACTTTCCTCACTAAAGCTAGGCAATTTAATAAAAGGAAAAGAGGGCTTTGGTGGTGGGTGTTGATGGTGCCTTTCTTCAAAGTTATGCATTCTCCAATCTTGGTCTTTTTCTTGACTCCCATAGTGCGTGTAGCTTCTAGAGGTTTTTCTTGGTTATCATCTCTTTTCTCTAGTTTGTCTCTCTTGAGTCGCTTCTAATCTTTGCATTCTTTCAACTAATTTCCTCATCTCCTCTTCTCTTTAGGCCAAAGTCCTCTTGATGTCCGTGGGTAATCCGTAGGTAATGCTAATTTACCAGATCGAATTCATTTTATTGATGTGCTTAGTAATCCTTGTGTTTACCAATTCTCTAATCAGAAACACCTTGTTTGCGGCAGATGGCTTCTCATACATGTTAGACAATGCTTCCATGATACCTTTTGTTGTCTTCTCCTTTAGAATGTTGAACGCAACATTCTTGATCGACAAAAGTCGCATAACGGACATAACTTTCAAATCCAAACTTATCCACTATGCATCAAATATCCTTTCTGGCTTGTCACCCAAAACCACGTACAAATCTTTTTGAACTAGCAAATCCTCAATTTGCATTTTCCACCAAATGAAATCTATACCTCGAATTTTTCGATTTGGAACTTTTCGTCTTCTGCCATCTAAAACGACTAGACGAAATACTCAGTGCAACTAATTTCAGATCTTGACAATGGCACAGGCGACGATGACGCAGCTGCAAATCCACACGACGGCGACGGTTCCCTAGACAAGTGACAGGTGGTGATGGTTGCGGAGCTGATGCGCGACGGTACGATGCAGGTTCTAGTGCGCGATGCGGCGGCGCTGGCTGTGCGGGGCACGAAGGTGGCGGCTGTCGCAGGTTCTGGTGCGATGCACAATGAGAATTTGGTGCTCGACGGTGCAGGGCTGGCTGTGCGGGGGTTCTACGTGTCTTTGATTAGTTTCTGCTGATCAGATCTCTAGTGCCTAAACGAACCAAGCTTTGATACCAATTGATGGGAAAAACGCACGCGGAAACAACACACTTAATCATAAAACAACGCCAGAAAATAAATGACACAAGATTTAACGTAGATCGTTCACCAACTACAACTTACATCCACACGAGCAACTATTAGGTTTTATTTATTTTCTGTTGCATACTGAATTACAAGTACAATGATCTCTTTAAATAGAGATTATAAAGTGAGCACAATGATTAAACCCACTCACTAAAATATGGTAGCTCAGTTCAATTGGTTTTGGCTTCACACTCAACAGTTACAACAAGAAACACAAGAACAATATTAATCTTTAACTATAGGAGAAAAAGTATTACAATAATTGAAATCATAAATTTAAGTGTATTCTTTAATTACGTACTATATGAGTTTTGAAACGATCTACTTAACTAGTAGGATAAATTTAACGACATAGATCCATTTACATTCTACATGTTTCTTATTAGAAGGAAGAAGGACAAACTCTCAAGTACCACTATTAGGAACAATAATAATAGACAAAGAGAAAGAAAAAGAGAAATATGAAAGAAACAAATGATAATTACTTAAAATATTATGAAGAGGATATGAATTACGAGTATTGAATATCTTTTCTAATTCAGACCAAGCATAATCAAACTTAGGAGAAGGAGAGGGAGATAAAGGGTCCATGATATGGAAATATGGTGCGGGAGGATCTTGGTCACGAGGATTGATTATAAAATCTTAATAAACAAAAAAGCTATATTTCATAATAACAATAAATTAAAATAAATTACTTCACAAAACATTAAAATTTAAATTACTTTTACACGTTAAATGCGTAACGTTTAATCCAAATCAAGACCGCAAAAAGAAACACACCCAAATTGGTTAAATTTAGGTTAGAGAATTGATCTGCCTAGGTAAGATTACATCATAAATCTAATCCAATATTGTTCTTAATTCTTTAACTTTTGCATTCCTCAGCATTTCATAGATAATAAATTATTCTTATTTGAACAAGTGTTTCTTTTGAATAAAATTAATTTTGTAAAATTGTTTCGGATATAATTAATGGTGTGGTGAAGTGATTTACTTTTAGATGTTTTTATTTTAAAAATAAAATCAATTTCAAAAATTGTTTCAACTCAAACACAATTTTAGCAGTGACCAAAGATGTAAATATTTACTTAAAATTAAGTTAACATTTCACCATGATTATGAACCATTCAACTAGACAAAAGACACGTGGAAATTAAGATGTTAAGGTGTAGAAAAACCTTTTTGGAAACTATGAAGATTCAAGTATTTGTCCTACATAAATGAGTAAAAAGAACATAGCTGAACATAAAATGAAAGAAGAAATTAAACCATCAATCCTTGATCACATCTGAAGAGTTACATGAAGACAAAATAGTTTAAAGCAGAGAAAAAGAAGAAAGGAAAACGGCAATGATAGAGAAAAATAAAAACAACATATAGTGGGAGATTGATTGGGGATGATTGATTATCCAGAGTAAATGTGCACACCAATGGCAAGTAGAAAAATGGTGATGAGTCCAAAGAAGATGATGGTGTGGAGTAAGATAGATAGGCCACTAGTTTGCATGCTCCCAAAAGCCACCACTTTGCCCTTGGCTGGAAGCTGAAACAATAGCCCTGGACTTAACAGCACAAACAGCACCACTGATATCACCACAGGACCCCAATCTGCTGCCATCACAACAAATGTAGCAACTAGTTTTAGATATAGTGATCACCACTTAACCAATTTCTCACTTTTCAATGAACTGAATGCTCCTATGTAGGTAGGCTTGTTAAATAGGAAAGTGAAGACTGATTGTGATCTGGGTTTGAGGCAATTTGATTCAGCAAATTGAAGCAAGGAAGCAAGGTATAATTGAAAACAAAAAACATAGCACCAACTGCCTTGTAGGTTGATGCAATGTAGAGCATAACTTGTAAGCGCATCTTCAATCTCGCGTTACTTTTCGTTAAGGACAAGTTTTCTTCACACTCTAATTCTATGTCTTTTTTGCATCTCTTTATTCTTTTACTCCCCTTTTTGCTTTTCAATCGCCTCTCTCTCACATTTCTCCTCTTCCTTTAAACACAGTATCATTCTTTTTTGTTTTTTCATCCGATTATATTTTACTAAAACGTTATTTTTTGTTATTGGAAGATTTTTTTCATTGTTAAAAATGACAAAAAGATAATAATTTGACTTCATTCTGGAAATATGTGTTTTCAAGCTTGCAAAAACATCCATATCACGGTTGGAATGGTTGTCACAGTGAAACTTTTTTACGAGTTATATTCGATGGTACTTTAAGAGAAATAAAATATGAAATTTATATATGCATATTCCATTACCTAAATCAACCACCCTTTTTTCTGTTTTCATGTGAATTTAAATTTATCGTAGGTGTGGAATAAAAAGTGATTTTATTAATTTTTTACTTAAAAGTAATGTATGTTGGGAAAATCGGATAATTTTTCCACTAAAACAAAACACTAACCGAGCTACCCGACAAATAATATTGAATACTATAACAGAAAAGAAAGTAGCATAATACCAATAAATAGAGTGGAATAATAAAAGAGATAAAGAGGAAAAACACACCAGAAAATTGTTAACAGAGTTCGGTCAGTTTAACCTAATCTCTGAGCACAGCTGAAACAACTCGTTTTTATTATTATGGGAGAAGATATTACAAATTGGGATATATTATAGTGAAGGAGGAGAGGTTAATTTATAACCCTCAGACCTCCTTCCCAAACAATGAACCCACCGATGTGGGAGTTGGGATTAAGCCAAAATCAACAAATCTCCACCTTGGATTAATTTCAAGTCCCACCTAATACAAATCTTCTCAAAACATAACAAAAACAAACTTTGCAGTGCTTCAAATTTGCGCCTCCGGGTGCCAACTCCAAATGTGCAAGATATTAACCAAGTCTAAACAATGTTCAAACTTGGCCCTTGTAACCACCTTGGTGAGCATATTTGCAGGATTCTCCGTAGTGTGAATCTTCTGGAGAACAATCTCCTCTTCTTCGAGAATCTCTCGCACAAAGTGATAACGAACATCAATGTGCTTCGTCCGTGCATGAAAGACTTGATTCTTTGCTAAATGAATAGCACTCTGTCTGTCATAATATAACTTAAGTTGTTTCTGACCAACTCCCAAGTCTTTAAGCAACCCATGAAGCCAATTTGCTTCCTTCACAGCCTCTGTAATCGCCATATACTCTGCCTCTATCGTAGACAAAGCTACCGTAGACTGTAAGGTAGACTTCCAATTAATTGGCGTTTTTGCTAAAGTTAACAAATAGCCAGTTGTAGACCGTCGCTTATCCAAATCACCTGCATAATCATAATCACAATATCCAACTATGCATTGACCAAGTCATTCATCTTGCTCAAATGACAATCCAACATCTAAGGTATTTTGGAGGTACCGTAGAATCCATCTCACAGCTTGCCAATGACCCTTGCCCGGATCATGCATGTACCTGCTAACAACACTCACAGCCTGTGAAATATCTGGTCT
>Ga0123342_1006229_pt1 | contig 16688 bp, 11 predicted proteins | sample Turbeawhitnodule_FD_89960 | JGI IMG/M metagenome (GOLD analysis project Ga0123342, IMG submission 89960) | Root nodule microbial communities of legume samples collected from Mexico - Turtle bean Mexico white nodule | ecosystem: Host-associated > Plants > Roots > Nodule | place: Mexico: Nepantla... | reverse complement strand
GATTGAAAATAGATCCATGTGTGGTCTATATGAATGATGGAATTGGTATTGAAATTTTATATGACAACATTTAAAGAAATGTTTATAAATGATTAGTTTGATTGGTTCTTTTTGCATGAATTAAATATGTTATAGAATTTCTTTTTATTTGCTTACCCTTGCTTTCCTTGTTGTGTTTTGAACTGCGATGATTGTACTACGTACACGAGTAGATGATCATATAGGTGTTGGAGGGTCTGAAGGGCTTTAGGATGTAGTTTTGAACCTTATATTGTTAATATTTGTATTTCTATAAGCCATGATCTTGTAATAGAAATATTTTGAAAAAATCCAAGTCTGTATAGAAATCGGTAGAATTTGTATTGTAATAGTTAGATGTATTTTTTGGGGTGTTACAAAATATGTTGTAATATAAACCATTAAATGAGACTTGTTATGTGACATTTTTTGCATCTAAAACTAATTTTTTGACAACGATTTCATGAATTCTTTTTTGTTGAAAGTATTTTCTTTCGATGACAGTTGTAAAAATAATTACATTATTTAGTATTTTATCTACACCATTAATTAGTGTTGAAATTTATGAAGGATGAAACATATAAATGTTATTTTGAAAAGAAAAAAAATGATTGACAAAAAGTTGTATATTTTATATTTTACTAATTTCAAAATGTTTATGTGTAGCACTAACATGAACTGAAATTTCATATAAAAAATAAACAATAATTTACCAATGATCTCGTTATCACAATTGGAAAAAGTTGATATGACCACAAGTAAACATTTAAAGAATGTGTCATGAGACAATATTTTTGGTAGAAATAATGACATTATTTTATATATACACATGTTTGATGTTTTAAAAATTGAATATGTTAATATTGACAATAAAATCTTATCTAAAAGTTCCTAAATCGTCCAAGAGTATATATGTAACTTATCATATGTGGTAAATGGTTTAATGTATTAGTGTCTATTGAGCCATGGACCTTTCGTGAAATCGTTTTAAGTGGCTTTCCAACTCAGTAATGAGAAATAATGTCCACTTGTCTTCCTCGTTAGTCTAGGGGTGTTTCACATGTGTTATTGTTATATAAATAAGACTTTTGTATCATCAGTGGAAGCTAATGTTTGTGTTGTACTTGGGCAAGAGTTTGTTGTGATAGAAATTGAGTTGTAATCTCATATTATAGTGAATTCTCTTGTGGACATAGATTGAAGTTTGTTAATACTTTAATTGAACCATGTTAGTTTTCTATGTATGATTCTCTTTTGTTTTTCTTATTACTGTTTTCTTTCTACCTGTTATATTTGTATATTTCTCTATTATCATTCTCTACTTGTGTGGTAGACACTCTGCACTGAATGTTGTCTAAGCTATTCCGTTACATAATTATATATACAGATGTTTGATGTGTTAGAAACTGAAGTAGACAAGTAGAAGTTAAACATATTTATCATGCAATTATGGATGATGTAAAAAAAAATTTCATTAAGTGTGTGTGTATATATATATGCTTTAAATAAATGATTATGTTTTAAATTACTAATATAGTTATATGTTTAGATTATGTGTTAGTGAGTGTAGGAACTAATTGAAGGAAACAAGAGAAGACAAAAGGTTGTAGAGACTGATTGAAGGTAATTGCACGAGATTGCAAAACTGTTGAATTGATTCTTTCATTTTGATTTACTTCAATAATATATATATATATATATATATATATATATAATAAAAGTACAATTACTGGAAGCTATAAAATAGGAATATTAACAGTCTTGTAAATTGACCATTAATGCAATAATAACGGTAAAATAGTTTAAGGGTAATAAAATCAGAATTAATAATAATAAAATCTGAATTAATAACCAACATCCTCCCTTAATTATGATTTGGAACAACCTTCATGCCCAATAGATCTCTTAACTTGATGAAAGCATTGATCTTCAATGGCTTAGTGAAAATATCTACAATCTGATCTTCTGATCTGCAGTATTCCAATTTGATCATGTTCTTCCTAACTTGGTCTCGCAGGAAGTGATATTGAGTATCAATGTCTTTACTTCTTTGATGAAAAACCGGATTCTTTGCAAGATTAATTGCAGAGACATTGTCAACATAAATCTTAATTGGAACATCTAGATTAAAAACAATTTGAGTCATGATATTGTTTTTCTCAATCGCCATCAATTCTTCATTCATAACCTTTTGCCATTTGGGGTGTTGAATGGCATCTGCAAGTCTCACGTGTTCTGAATATACAAGAAAAACAAAGTGAATCAAATCTCCATTGTCATCAACTTCATCATCAAGATTTACTTCACAATCTTGAAGGTGTACAGGTTGTCGTTGTTGCTTTCTTGGTCGCTTCATCATAGTTGCAATTGGAGCTGCAACTTCAGGTTGAATTACAGCTTCAGGTTGAACTACAGGTGCTTTAGGTTGAACTGCAGGTGGTTCAAGAGTGACTCCATCTTCCACATCATCGTTCAAAACGTAAATATATCATTTTTTTGAATCCATTTCAGCTACTGCATTCCATTGCCATTCCTCATCTTCGGCAAATGTAACATCACGAGTCACAATCACCTTATTTTTCATTGGATTGAAAAGTTTGTATCCCTCATGCTTATATCCAATGAAAATGGTTTTCACTGCCTTATCATCCAACTTCGATCTTGCTACCTTGGGGACATGAGCATAAGTAATTGACCTAAATACCTTCAAGTGTTGCACATTGGGTTTGAATCCGCTTCATGCCTTAATCGGAGTTGTGTTAGACGAGTGGGTGATCTATTTCTCAAATATACCGCACATGTTACGGTCTCAGTCCAAAAATAATTTGGCATACCTTTTGCTTTAAGCATGCTCCTCGCCATGTCCATGATTGTTCTATTCTTTCTCTCAGCAACTCCATTGTGTTGAGGTGTGTAGGGACAGGTTATGTTATGCTGCAACCCAAGTTCTTCACAATGCCTCTTGAACTCATTAGACTTGTACTCACCCCCTCCATCACTACGCACCATCTTAATTAGCTTGTCACTCTGTCTTTCAACAAATGTTTTAAATATTTTAAAGCAGTGGAATACCTCATCCTTGTTTTTCAATAGATAAATCCAGGTTTTCCTTGAAAAATCATCAATAAAGGTTAAAAAATACTTATTACCTCCAATTGATGATATGTTCATCGAGCCATAAACATCTGTATGAATAGGCTCTAAAGGAAATTTTGCATTCCAAGGCTCCTTAACAAATTGTATCATGTGATTCTTTCCGAAAATGCAAGCCTCACACAATTGATCAGGGTGATGAATATGGGGTAAACCATTCACTAATTTTCGTTTGGAGAGATTTTCCAAACTTTGAAAATTTAAGTGCCCAAAGCGTAAATGTCATAACCATGATTCATTATTCACTATTGCATTCAAGCACTTGAAATCACCCATATGAATATCTAATGGAAACATGCAATTTTTTGATAAAAAGGTTTTAAGAATCAAACTACCTTTTTTATCAAAAATTGAGAATTTATTTTCAACTATGTGCATCACGTAACCCTTTTCGGCCAACTGTCTCATACTCAACAAATTACTTTTCATATCAGGTACATAGAAAACATCATAGATGTACATGTGATCACCATTTTTCAATTTGATAAGAATTCGCCCTTTTCCAATCACCGGAATGAACCTGCCATCACCGAATTTTACTTTTGTGCGAAATGAGTCATCCAAATCTGCAAACATCTCTTTCTGGCCACACATATGATTGTGCAACCTGTATCCAAATACCAAGTCTGATTGTTTAGTGTTTCATTGACGTGGTTGCCATTAGTATTGCATGATCTTCTTCATCTTATACGTGATTACTGTCTTCTTGAGCACAATTGACAGCATGATTATCACCTTTTGATCTGCACTCATTTGCATAATGGTCGCGTTTATGGCAGTTATAACACTCCACATTTGATTTATTATAAAGGTCTCCTCGTCCTCTGCGACCATGTTTTCCGTGCCAAAAGTTATTTGAACTTGAAATGTGATTGAAACTAGTGTTGTTTTGCTCAGCGCCTCCATGATTCTGGCCACCACGACCTTTGCTGGAATAGCTACCACCATGCCCCCATCCTTTGCCTCGCGAACTACTGTGTTTATGATAGGAGCTACCAATTGAGGCTTGTGCTTGTAAAGCCTGTTCAATTGGTTTTTCAATCTTATTGTCATTCATCCGCTGCTCATGCGCTCGTAGGGAACCGAACAATAACCTTACTGTCATTATTGAAATGTCATTGGCCTCTTCAATTGCGGCAACAACATGTTCAAATTTGGGAGTTAGAGATCTCAAAATCTTCTCTACCTTTGCTTGCTCCGAGTGTGTTTCATCATTGGTCTTCATCTGATTTGTCAAGGCAAGAACTTTATTTATATAGACATCAATAGTCTATGTGGTTTTCATCTGCAGCAGTTCATATTGGCGTCTTAGGGTTTGAAGACGCACCCTCTTGATCTTGTCATCACCTTTATAATTGGTTTATAAAATGGTCCAAGCCTCATTTGCAGTTGTTGCTCTTTCTATCTACTCAAACGTCTCGTCATTCATCCCTTGATGGATGAGAGATACAAAGTCTTCTTGTTCTGCTTCTTCTGGTCACGATGCGCTACTCGTTGCGCCTCAGTTGCATTATCAGCTAATGCAGACACTCCACTCTCAACGACATCCCATAACTCATGATAATCAAACAAAATTTTCATCTGCACACTCCACCAATTGTAATTTTTTTCCATCAAGAATAGGGACTGATAATTGGGTAGAGTTCATGATAACGGATTGGCTTTTGATACCAGTTGTAAGAACTAATTGAAGGAAACAAGAGAAGGCAAAAGGTTGTAGAGACTGATTGAAGGTAATTGCACGAGATTGCAAAACTGCTGAACTGATTCTTTTATTTTGATTTACTTCAATAATATATATATATATATATATATATAATAAAATTAAAATTACTGGAAGCTATAAAATAAGAATATTAACAACCCTGTAAACTGACCCTTAATGCAATAACAATGGTAAAATAGTTTAAGGGTAATAAAATCAGAATTAATAATAATAAAATCTAAATTAATAACCAACAGTGAGGAGTAAGGGGTAGGTAACATGACATATATGAATGTTTTGACCCTCAACTTATTCATCAGATGAAACAATAAGAAAGTAGACATATAAATATACATTACTAACCATTTGGTTAATGCGAAAACTAAATTTATTTTGTGTTATATGTTCATAAGTAAATCTATTTTTATTAAATAAGTTATAATTCATTATTTCAATATATGACAATAATTATTTTTGAATGCAAATGTCATTAACAACTACTAATTATATTGTTGCACGATTACATTGTTATACGATTTTATTCCTTATACAAAAAGTTTTCTTGCATACTTTAAACAAATATAATAATGGTAAAGAAAAATCACGTTTTTTTACATTTATTATATTAACCTTACACAAAGTAATACATCCTAACTAATGTTCTTTTGTTTTTGGTATTTTCTTTGGATATAATTTATTGAGTGACAAAACAACTACAATATCATAGACACTCACCTAGTTGAAGCTAACAATTGTGGTCAAAACTATAGTTGAAAGTTGGCTTTTATTTGAAATGTATACAGTGGCAGTTCTAAATCGTTCTTGACTCTCCCTTTTTACCGAAACATGTATTAACAATGATTTCAGAACTATAATTGAAAGATTGTTTTAACTATTTTTAAAAATCTTATATATACTAATTACGTTTTGAAAAAATTGAGAATTAAATGTTTTTTTTTAAAATTACTTAAATATAATTTAATATTTTAGTTTCAATCTTATGAATCTATAAACATTACATATAAAAAGTAGGTCTAATTAAGTTTTAAGTATTTTATAAATTTGATTATTTTTACTTGACTTATTAAAAAAAGTAGTTTATTAAATATTAAAAAAAAATTATTAGCATGTTGTTTGATTTTGTTGTTAATGAATGAAATGATGATATTATCATTACTTCCAATTTTACATTTCAACTCATTGATCAACTAATTTCTTTCTTCTCCACTCTCCTTTAACTCATTCATCAACTCCAAATAACAAAGTTGGACGAGATTGAAAAGAAATATAAGTAAATTGTTTAATAAGTGAATGATATAAAGACAGAGTAATGACTATGCTATTTCGTTGATCATAAATTTAATCGGTGGATTACTTAGACAAAAATAATAAAAATTATTTTAAACACTTAATAAATAACATTTTAAAATAAAAACACAATTAAAAATACTCAAATTTTAAATTTTAATTTTTTTTATAAAATATTATTATTGTTCGAACTAATTGATTTTTTTTCTTTATTTTATCGTTAGTTCGAAGACGTGTTGTTATAAGTTAATTAATCATTTTTTTTTTAATTTAGACAACTGATATTAAGTGACATGATTTATTTGGAGCAACTCATCTCAATAGAATACTCAAACAATGAAACATAGTTAACAACCAAATTAAAAAAGGTTGGTTGTGGAGGTTATGGAGAAGAATCATGAAGATGATATAATTAACTTGTTACCTACTATTGGTCCAACAAAAACTATTTCTTAAAAAGCTTATCAAAGTTCATTGTAAGTGTTAATGAGAAGAATCAAATAGAACCCTAAAAAGGGAAAAAATGTGGATCCTTTATGAGGTGAAGTTGTTACCTTGTCCCTACAAGCATGGGAAAAGAAAGGTTGGAAATTTGAAAATGAGACATTTTGATGGCGTGAGATGATATCCTTCGTCCATGGAAAAAAGAAAAAAGAAAGAATAAAAAAAGAGTTTGGGATAGTTGCCACATTTCAAAGGTGGTGTAAACCTTTTAGCAAAAGACAACACAATAATAGATAAAAATATTACCCTATATTACTTTTCCACATCTTTTTACTTTATTCTCAAAACTTATCAATCCCTTTTACTCACATCACCCTTCAATAATTGCCTTTCATTTTCATGGATCCTTCTCATTCAAACCATTAACAACTCAACACTTCACCAACATGCTACCTTATATACATATATACAACAAAATCTATTTCATAATTATGTATATCAAGCTCAAATCATTTTGAATTTTATAGATATATATATAATGAAACATTAATATTTACATATTTTTAAACATTATACTATATATTGAATTTAAGAAATATAATAAAACTTTAAATAATTTTAGATTTGTATAAAATTTTGTATATATAATTTAATTAAAAAGATCAAGTTTAACTATATTAGATTAATTAAATTTAAATTTTATAAAATTAGTGAATATGTCATTTCACTAACTTTTACACCCATATTAACCCTATGTGTGTGTATTTGTCTCCCCCTAAAAAGTTTGAAAACAAATTGGTGAAAGAACAATAAATTAATGGAAATCAACATCAATTAGAAAATATCCATAAATTATCAATAATTGTGGGATTGGAAAAAGTTATGTATACCACTTTTCTATTTCAATTTTCTTCTTTTATAATATATATTTAGTCATAATTATGATAGCCTTATTGTTGGAAATTTAATTAAGGTTAGTAGTCTATTACTTTCATAACTACAGAGAAATTAACAAGGGTGAGATTTCAATAAATACTCATGAGAAAATAAAATAAATATTTTTTCATAAGTTGAATTAACGTAAATATTTTATTTTAAAAAATAAACAATAGAATTTTTATAGACGTTAAAGGGTATAATTATGAGAAGATTAATTTTTTATGTTTTAATTTTTCTTCTTCTAGGTACTTTTTGAAAAATTTACTCAAATAAAACTTAAAATAAAAAATCATCTTGCATTTTGAAGTCATTTTGTTCTAAACAAAGATTTTTATCTTATTATCATTTTGCTATATTTTTTAGATAAAATTGTGCATTGAAGATATTATAAAAGTAATGAATACGATGTTATTGAAACCAATGTTTTTATTAAAAAATATAATAGTGAAAGGTCTTATGCTTTATACTAGTTGGATTAATATTTTTTTAACTTGATTAAATCCCTTGATGTTTTTTTTTAATATAAAAATTGTTTTTAATATTTTTAAACATTATACATTAAAAAATAAAAAATATATATAGGTTGTCAATTATATTATAAAAAATAAGATACATAATAATAGAAATTAAATAGAGTATATAAAGGTAACAAGAAATTAATATTAAAAGTAAAAACAAAACAATATGCTTAAAATATTGACCTTAAATTGAATGTAAAATTAAATTATCATTTATGAGTTTATTTTGGAAAAAAATGTGGGTTTATATTATTGCAAAAACAAAATTTGTATCCCAACTTGGTCTAGAAAAAAATTATTTTTTATTTCTATTTCTTATTTCAAATAAATATTAAAATTTGATCATTTCCATTATATTTTTTTTCTTTCAATTCCATTCCTTCTTATTTATCTCTTTGTATTAAATTTAGGAAAGGACAAATATTTTAGATTTTTTATATTTTCAATGTCATTTTAGAACTAAATTTATAGTGTAGTATGTATATACAATTAGCGTAAAATATTTATATTGGGGAATTTATTATGCTATTGGTGCAATTATTCTAAAAATTTAAATTTTATTATACTTTATCATTTATGATTAGATCACAAGTTTAAAACTATAAAATTACGAATACCTATCTTAAATTATAATATAAAATATTAACTTGAAAATTGTGGTGAATTGACGTACTCATTCACAAGTTGTCATTCATTTATGAATACAACAACTATAAAAGATCATAACATATATAATTTTGTATAATAAAATGTTTAACAGATTTTTAATAAAAAAAATATTTAATAATTTTAAAGTAAAAGTATAAAACTAATATGAAATAAAAGATAAAACGTTAATTTAATTTAATTTTGATTTGAAATTAAATTAAAATGAAACCAAATTGTATGTTTGATTTGAATGATTTTTAAATAAAAAAAAACTGAAGAACCTATTTACGAGACATTAATGCCTTCAATAATTAGTTTCCATTGTTTGGTGCCTTTCATTAATAACACCTTCTTCCTATTTCCTATTTCCTATTTTTATATGCCTTTTACATTGGATTAATTCCATATGCTTTAAAAGAAATGGTTATTTTTTATTCCTTTGATGTCCCATTTAATATAAATATTAAAGCATATCAAACACAAATATATTACTCGGATATAGTGTATATTACACAATACTCAAACTTTATGTTCCCAAAATAATATATATAGGATCATATACAAAGTAAACAAAATCAATTTTCTAGATTTATTAGGATTCATAGCAATTTAAAAAAAAAAGACATATGAGGATTAATTAATATTAAAAGAAACATTATACAACATGTAATATATAAATCATATTACACTATCAGTATAACATGCATGATAAACTATACACAGAATATTTTAAAACAAAATACAAGAATCTTAATTTTCAATTCCATTTCAATGAAATAGTATAATTTGTTATACTTGATGATTTTAAAAATAGTCATATTAAATACTAACATATCTAACCTATGAGAAACAACATTAGTAAAAAATCAATTTCGGTTTCCTATGAGAAACAACATTAGTAAAAAATCAATTTCGGTTTCTTATGTTAAGATGATTTCTTACATCTTTTATAAAAAATGGTGATATAAGAACTTCATTCAACTTCTCACCAACTGAAATCTTATCTTGGTTATTAGATTGTCAATGAAGCATAAAATATCTCATTTTCTTAATGAGTTTTTTTTATTGACTTATGTGTTTGATACTATGAACCTTAAGACCCAATATCATCCCACATATCTTCATCACACATCCATAAAGAACAACATAGACCCACAAGGTGCAACTCACCAAGTTATACAAAAATCATAATATATCATATTAATGAATGCCTCTCATCATTATCCATACATATATCATGCATTAATCTCAAACATTAATAAGATATAAAAACATACTTGTATAATTAATAACACGTATAAAACATCATCGTCATCAGCATCACTTAGGTGTAGTTCCTCTCGCTTGAGCGATTCACTTTCTACAATTAAGGAAGATTTTTTTTGCTTGAGCAATCTCATACCACTTGAGCGAGATAACTCATGAGAACAAAACTGGTTTTTGTTTCCCTCACTCAAATGCCCCTCCATACTTGAATGTCCATCTTTTTGTAGCATCTTTGTAGCACTTGAGTGTCACATTTATTCTTTCATATAAAAAAGGTTTCAAAAACATAAGATGCAATACTTTAACAACTCTTGAATCGTCGCGTCATTACTTGATCTTTAATATGCTAGAACGATTATAAATAATACATATAATCTCACCCACTCATTGAACATATATTACTAAACAAACATACAATATTATATTTTCAATGTCTTAAGTTTTACAAAAAGAAAAAGAAAAAGGAAAAAAAAACTTTCAAATTGATAAATTCCATAATAAATATATATCAAATTCCATAATCAACTTTATGCATAAATATACAATTATTTTTACGTATATACATCAAGATATCTTTATCATTAACCTATATATCATTTATACATATATGGAATGTCTAATTGAATAAATAATCATTAATTTCCCTTACTTAGAGATAACGTGCCTCGTGCCTGCATTAAAATCTTTCCTTTTCCACTTTAAGAAATCTAACCAAGCTTGTGGTAAGTTTACAAATATCCAATCATTTATTAATACCATCTTTCCTTAACAAAATGAGAAAAATAAATTAAATTCTACTTACTCCTCTCAATAAATTAATATCAATAGTTACCTCTTTATAAATATGTTCTAACATCACAACAAAATATATGAATTATTCTTTAAATTTAAAAAAGTTAAAAAATAATAATAAAATAGATAATAAACAGTTATAGTATATATTTAATTTTTTTTATCTATTAAATCTATTTCTAAAAAACTCATGTCTTACCTATTTAATTCATCAACATATTTGTATGCGTTAAATCAAATTTTCAATCTATCTATAGTTCGAGATTGCTTTGTAAGATATCATAGCTTATGAAAAAAAAAAGTTTTCATTTTTTTTAATATTAAGAATGTAACGTAAAGGACAGTTGAAAAAAATAAAAGCACCAAAAACAAAAATGTAAGACTCAATGATTATATGGTTTAGCCTTTTCAGTTTATATATATATATATATATATATATATATATATAGTCCTTAGATTTTATTGCTAATTAAATTATTTTATTTTTAAGATTAAACAACTTTATTCTTTGTATTTTTTTCACTAAAAACTCTATTTCTTCTTTTAAGTTGAAGATTTTGTATGGATTTGGAGTATACAAATAGTTTTAAAATTGAAAGAATTTGTTAAGATGTGAGTTAAAGTCTTGAAGAGGAAAACTTTAAGACCTTTTTTTAATGAAAATTAATATATTTTATTTTGTTATTCAGTTTGTGGAAAAAATAAAATAATGTGACACAATGTATTTAATTTTAACATAAACAACTTAATTGAGAGATAAATTCACAATCACAAAATCTAGATTAAAGAGATTAAAGATACAATTAAAATCTTTATTAATGGCTTTCATCCTCATCTTCACCCATCTAAACCAAACAATCTCATCCAATCTCGAAACTTCACATAAATCCATTTGCTATAATAACATAAAAAAATGTTTAAATTCTTTATATAATAATAATAATAATAAATTATTAAGATGATGTGATTATGGAGTATTGTATAAATTAGGAAACTAGCTTGTCACGTTACTCTAAGGAGAAGAAATATCTCGATTGTTCGTGTTCGTCTACATTAAATGCTTTTCTTTATCATTTCCTTTTGAGAAGAAAAAAAACAATCAAAGTTTTAATTCAAAAAGTGGACATTAAAGTTATTTGATTTTTAACTAATTTTTCTATTAAATACAAAATTTAATTTCAGAAGAAAAAAATTGGACAAAGAGTTTAAAGGAGGAAGTTTTGCTTTGAGTGTTTTCAATTTCTTTATTTCGATTTTATCCACTACCTTAGATAAATTTAAATTTGATTTTCATCGTTGCATTTTTCACTCAATTAAAGAAATAGATAAAATACCAAATTTTCCTTTTTCTTCACATTTTTAGTTTACCCATGTCAAACAATTTCATTTTTTATTTTTTTCTATGAGACTCGTTTTATCTTCTCTATCCTATAAATTTAATTGAACAATTTTTTTCATAAGTAATTAAAGAAGGAAATACAAAAACTATTTTTTTTATAATTTAAAATTAGTTTATGTGTAAGTTATTTATAAAAAAAAGCTCTCTTCCACACCATTTTAATTTTTTAACCTTTTTTTTTGTAAATTTATATCAGTTTATAAAGAGATTGTTTTATTTTTTAGTTTTTATTACTAAAAATTCTTACACTCTTAAGTTTATGTTAATTTTTCGGTCTACGAAAAGCATAAAATAATGCTACAAAATTACTACTTACAAACTCAACAATAGGACTTCATAATGTTACAATACATTTTTGTTATACAGGTGATTTTTTGTTTTTATTACATACATGAATCAAAATAAATGGATAAAATAAAAAGATAAAAGCAATTAAAGTTTAGTTAAATATTATTTTTGGTTATATTTCAATTATAAGTATTGTGATAGCTTTTTTCAGGAAAAAAATGTTTATATTTATAATTATAATTTTTTATTTTCGTGGCTGTGAAATGAGAATAAAAAGGAAACAAAATTGATAGTTTGTCCATATTTTATTGTCATTTTCAGAAACAGATAGAGTTGGTTCTAGATCCTGTCATTATTTGTTTTTTTCTGTATGCAAAATCATTTTCATGCTTCCTATTTCAGCTTCCAATCATTGGCCAAAATAACAAGAATATTATAAGAAAAACTCACTTAGGTTTTATCGAAGAAGAGTAAATTTTTTCTTGTTATTATTTCATATGAATGAATAAGTAAATGAAAATAAAGAAATAATATATTTTTTCATGATAATTAAAAATCAATTTAACTAAAAGAATTTAAAGTTCTCGTTATGTTAATTCAATTAAATGCATTGATAATTCAAATATTTTTTTTGCAATACACTAATTTTTATAATATATATTAAATAATATTTATAGAATGATTTTTTCTTGATATTATTTTTTACATAAAAATCAAATTCTTAATTTTCTCTTTAAATGAATTACTGTCTTTATTAATATACTTTAATTTTTTTAAAAAAAAATTAAGTGAAAAGTAAATAAAAATGAGAACTCCGGTAAAATGAAAGTGTTTTTATATATGTAATGTACCCACGTTTAAACTTCACTTTTTTTTCTTTCTTTTTTATAATAATAAGTTAATTTTAAAAAAAATTATGATCCGAGATCAATATATACCTTTGATCTTGTTCTATAGGAAACCAATTTTTTTCAATTTATGGAAAAAAAATTAATAACTTTTTATTAAATATGACATATTTTAAAAGGAAACATGAATTTAGATTTGGCTCAATAATATTGAAAAAAAAAAAGATACAATGCACCATTTATTGACAGTGGTTCATTCTAATAACTAATTTTACTCAATAGGTTATTTAAGCGTAAAAGTTTATCATACACATTTCTTTATTTTCAAAAAGAATTTATTTTTTAAGAAAAAGAATATGAAAAAAAACCTCAAAATGAAGTTGGGTAGAATACGCAGAGGAGAGTAGAAAATATTGAAGTGGGAAAAATTTAAGTTAATCTCATAAAACCAATAAAACTAACTTATAAAAAAAGGTTTATTCTCGATTATAAATAATAAATTATTTTTATTACTAATCGAGGTGTAATTTCCAACCGATAAAAAAAAATAATGATAAATAATAAGAGGAAGTTAATAGGTGTTGATATTTATATATTTTTGGTAGAGGTGTTGAGAGTGGCAGTAAATTAAAGATGAAAGATTAGTCCTCTAACTGATATTTGAAACTTAATGAAAATGGGATTAGAGTCCCAGTAGAAGAGAAAGAGAATGGTTATAAAAAACCTAAAAATGAAAATTGATATAATAATCCCGAAACCATATAATAATTTATCTCTTAAAAAGGTGGAACAGAGAGAATGCGTTTTGAAGCGTTTGTGATATTCTAAAATAAAAAGAAGTGTGGTGAGGTAAAGGTATGGTAACCGTTCCTCTGCATTTCCTCTCTTCTCTCCACTAAAACCCTTCCTCTCCAAACCTCACTCACTTCTCTTTTTGACTCCATTCACTTTCTCCCATCTCCTTCAAAACAATTCCCCATTCCATCTTTTTCACTTTTCCTTCCCAATATAACCCCCCACACCACACTTCTTCCCACCTTCAAACCCAATTCTCACTCTCCTCCTCTTCACAAACTCTAAATCACACACCCAAATGCCTCAACCAAATCAATTTCACACCTTTCACTGCACTCTCTTTGCATTCTTCTCCCTCTTCTTGCTCCATCTTTCCACTGCACAAGCACAATCCTCCATGGAGCCTGTGCCCACATACATCACCCACCACAGCTGGGAGCCCTCCGTTGCCATCACAGTTGGAGCCATCATCTTCGCTCTTCTTGTCATGGCCATCCTCTCCATCTACCTCCGCAGGTGTGCTGAGGCACACATCATCATCACCACGCAGACCACCACCACACTCCCCTGCTCCTGCGCACAGGGGATCAACAGGGAACTCCTCAATACCTTCCCCACCCTCTTCTACTCCAACATCAAGGACCTCAAAAAAGGTGAAGAAACGCTCGAATGTGCTGTATGCTTGACGGATTTCTCAGACAAAGACTCCCTCAGACTCCTCCCCAAATGCAACCACGTGTTCCATCCTCAATGCATTGATTCCTGGCTCGCTTCCCACGTCACATGCCCAGTTTGCCGCGCGAATCTAAGCCAGGATCCGTGCCAGGTTGCCATAACAGTCCCTTCCCTTCATGATGAGGAAGTTTCCGGAAGTGAAGAAACTGTGGCAGAACCAAATCAAAACGCAAACGCAAACCATGCCGTGAATCAGGTTTGCGGTGGAAGTCCTACATTGAGTGATGATACAACCAAAACTGTGTATGTAAGTGAAGAACAACCTCCATCTCCTGATCTTCTTCCTGACTCAGACACCAACTCAAATTCTGTCACCGGTGATGGGGTGGTTGCTGTTGCTGAAAGGAACCTTTCCAGGTCGAATTCCACAGGGCATTCTCTTGTGGGTGTGGAGAGGTACACGTTGAGGTTACCGGAAGACGTGAGGAGGTACATTCTGGTGAACCATGGAAGGAGTGTTCAACGTTCTGCTAGTGTTAAGGGTACGTGTTGGAGTGATAGCGAAGAAAGTTACGCGAGGAAGAGGGTGGAGAAGAGGTGGGTGATTTGCACGCCGCCGTTTGTGGCAAGCCATGGCTGAGGAGCTCCGTCGAACACTCAGCGTTGCGCTTCTAACTAGGTCCTTTGGTAAGAGGAAGTGAAGCTCTGTGATGTGTTGGGTGCTTCAATAAAATGGGTCGCTGTCAATTCTCGCAGAGACTGTGAGAGTTTGCTGTTACAAAGATGAAGCAGAGCACGGAAATGGAAGAAGAGCAGAGTTCTCAGTGATTGAGTCAACTCGTTCCATGTACTGTTTTGGCTTATGAGTCAACTCGTTTTCTTTCTTTTCTTTTTCTTTTTTCCTTACTTTATTTTTTGGGATGAGAAAGAGAGTGAGACAGGTGGTTCCTTCTTTAGCGCATTATTATGTTATTTATTTTATTTTATTCATTTATAATAATAAACCTAGTATTGTTAGTCGTAATTATTTCATATTTATCTTGTCTATGAAATATTTATATAATTTAAGGTCACTTAGTTTTGTCGGACGATGTAAATAGTTGAATATGATCTTTCTTTGTTGTTGTTAAAGTTGAATCTCATCTTAATTTATTTTATTAGGTGTGTAAATATTGAACACATAATTCGATTATGTTAAATGTTTCGTGTCAATAGAAGATATTAAATTTGGGCGCTTCTTATTGTTATAAAAATAGGACAACCCTCATTCTATGGGTTTTCAAGAATTTTCTTTTTATAATTTTAATCTTCTTAATTTATTCCTTTTAATTTACCCTTTTAAATTATTTTTCAATACTTATTTTTTCAAATCTGGGAATTGTTAAAAATAGTTTATGCTATCATTTAAATTTTTATCTTGAATTTAAAATATAATTTATATATTCAAAGATTTTATTTACTGTAAATTGTAATTCAAATATAATTTGTATATTTAAAAAATATTTACAATAGATTTCAATTATATGAAATAAAATATTGTACAGTTCAGATAGTAATACTGGTTTCTCGAGAATTAAGGAGCCAACTGTGAGTATAAGAGATAAAAATGACATAAATGGCCTGAGTTTAATTAATCTCGCGATTTCCAACTCAAAGGGCAACCACTTTTCCTGTAAATCAAGTCTTCTTACCTTTGACATAAGAATAAAATCTTGTGAGGATGCTTTTAAAACAGCTAAAGATGTGTAAAGATAACCTACATATTAATGAATTAGCATACAACAGACTTGAAATTAAATAAATGAGCCTTTATTTATGAATGATAAAAGAACTTGATTCAATGATAAATAAACTTCAAATATAATAATAGCACTTAAAGGAATTCTCGTGAT
>Ga0123342_1006228_pt1 | contig 16691 bp, 10 predicted proteins | sample Turbeawhitnodule_FD_89960 | JGI IMG/M metagenome (GOLD analysis project Ga0123342, IMG submission 89960) | Root nodule microbial communities of legume samples collected from Mexico - Turtle bean Mexico white nodule | ecosystem: Host-associated > Plants > Roots > Nodule | place: Mexico: Nepantla... | reverse complement strand
TAATTTGAGAAATTGATCATGTAACTTGGTTTTCTCTTTTGATTTAATTGCGTATATTATAAAATTCTATTTTCACTAGCTTACCCTTGCTTTTCTTGTTGTGTTTGAACTGCGATGACTGTATTACGTACACGAGCAGATGATCTTACAGGTGTCTGAGGATCAGAAGAGTTTTAAGGCGTAGATTTTGAAACTTATATTGTAAATATTTGTATTTCTATATGTCCTAATCACGTATTAGGAATGTTTTGAAAAACTGTAAGCTTGTATACAAATATGTAGAACCAGTATTGTAATAGTTATATGTAAATTATGGGGTGTTACACATAATATTATTTCATCATTTTTTAAATAATTTTACGGTAGATTTAAGGTTAGAGTTCAGGTTCAGATTTAGTGTTCAGGGTGTTGTGTTTTATTTTTACTATTTAGAGTTAGGTTTTAAGGATACATTTTATATTTTATGGTTTAGGGTATATGGTTCATAATTTTTATCTAAGTTTAGAGTTTATGATTTAGAGTTTAGGTGAGATTTTTCTTAGGATTTATAATTACGGTGATTTTGGTTTTACACAATTTTTTAATTATTTTTTAATTAAAAAATAACTAAATATTTTTTAACAATTCAATTAATTATTTGGTTTTTTAAATGTATATATTATATTTTTAATTAACTAAAAAAAAATCTTTGAAGTTAAAGTCATGGATACAGAACTAATAAAAATTCCATACAAATAAGTCATGCCTGCAGAACATGACTTAAGGTCTACTATTTTTTTACAATTTTTGTGTTTTTCATACACAACTTTGTTACTAATTAAATTCATGTGCAAATTCCACAAATTCTTTCTCGTTGCATCAAAATCGTGATCTATCTACACAACCTATAATAGAAGTTTTGTATGAAACGCGATTTTTATAGAGGAAATTCGTATTTTTGTTTCATCACTTATTTTTGTAATAAAAAAGATTTACATCCATTATGATAATTTAGAAAGAAAATAATTTGCACCATTTTGATGTTTTTTCCGAAATATTTACATTCAAAATCACTTTATTATTACAGTTTTTAATTAAAAAAAATATTTCGGTACTCTTTATTTTGAATCCATTGTCATGAGTTTCGATTCTATTAAAAAATAATTTTGAAAGTGATTATCAAACCAGATATCATTTTCCTTAATAATATTAATAGATTTGAGTTATCTATAAAACTTGAAGATGGTGTAATATTTTTTTCTTTATGGATAGTAATTAAGTTTTTATTGAAAAATTAAAACTATATTCTCTTACCTGAATAAAAGGATAATTACTCACAAAAAGCTTCAACTCTTAAAGAATAGTGATAACCTAACTTGCACCACAAAGTTCTCATTAATAATATGAATACATCACTAGGAACCTCAACTAATCTTAGGACCAAATATCTCACATGCAAAGCAAAAAAATGAACATAATTGAATAAACTCTATTCAAAATTCTAATCGGATAATTTTTCTCTGGTCACCGTTAAAAATCCAAGTGTGGCATCTGATTGTCAATTTAATGATTGATGAGGCTAGAAAGCATATAAGAAAAAAAAATCTAAAAAAATATTGATTATTATAAAATAAAACATGAATAATTAATTTTTTATTTATATAAGTTTTTTACTTATGTTTAGATGTCATTCTAATTATACTACTTCTACTCTAAAAACTAAGCTAAAAACTAAGGTAAAAATAAACTTATTCCCGTCTAATGTGATAAAGGAAATTGAGATACATTAAAAAAATGAACTTTGTTGAAGATGTAAAAGTTCTCCTAATGTGATTTTGAAATCCAATTAAATACTAACTCCAAACTTATTTAACTACCTTGTATTGGGAATGGATTCTGATGGATGAGATCCTAACCCTTTGACATAATTTATTATTATAAATAATTTTAGTATAAAATGTTAGCTTAATAAAATAGATAGTGGAGATAATTCCAGATTACTTTCACTGAGTTGGAATTTTGAAGGAGCATATGAGTACTAGCAATGGGATATAATATAATATATATATATATATATATATATATATATATATAGAGGTGTGTGTGTGTAAAATATTTAAAATGTTAAATAATGAGTTCTTAAAAGAATAAATATTTCAAGAAAGAAAATATTTTAATAATTATACGATAAATTTATTAAATAACGTGTCAATATTTTAATAGATAAAAAATAAAACAAAACTTAGTACACAAAAGATATTTCCTTTTGCATTCCATACATGTTTTTTATATGTAAACAGTGCATGCATTACCAAAGCGATTCAAGTGTTTTTAAGTCCGCTGATGTCTAATGCCATGCTGTAAAACATAGTAGAGTCAAAATATGTCATAAATAAATCGGCTAAAGAAATTTGGTTGAATATGTAAGAATGGTCTCATTTAGCTTAAAATGTAATTAATACAAATACAAATAATGAAATCCTCCGACTAATCACGAACCAATTCTAACTAAATGTAATAGCTCTAACAAAAAAAGGACATTTTTTCCTACATAGTGGAACATATTAAAGGATCTCCAATACCATGACTGCATTAAAAAGGGGATCTTAATTTAAGACTCAAGTTTTATAGAAAACTTAACTCGATGAAAGTTTTATGATTAAGATTTAATTTTGTATAAGATCTTCAATCTTAAGAAGAAGAAATAATTTTCCAATATTAACAAGAGTTTAAAACACCCACATTAAGAGTTAATTATAATAACTACATTAATTTTTATGTTGAAAAAAATTAAAATACAAAATAAAAATTATAAAAACGAAAGTCTTATAAAACCTAAATATTGAACTGAAACTTACAAGAATTACTTAAAAATTACGAGATTATGAACTCTCCTTTAAATAAATAAGACTCTAAAAGTTTCTTGAATGAAAATAAGACTCTGCAAATGTTGACCCTCTATAGTAAATGCTCTTATTCAATTATAAGGAAAGGGACCTTCTATTTGTATGACCCTAATGATGGAGGTTTTATTCAACTTGTGTTTCCTGATTCCGAATATGCTTTTTTGGGGTTGTTACTTATTTTGAAACCATCTTCTCTGCCAACATAGCTCTAAGAATATAATGTTTACAGCTGAAGAGTCTTGCCAGTTCACATCCTTAATTTTAACTAATTGCTAATGTCAGATTCTTCAAACTCAGTGTGCTCCATAGTACTTTTGCTAATTGCTAATCAATTTTTATGTTGTCTTGTTGGCAAACAAAGCTTACAGAAGCATAGTAATAAAATATGAAGCAGCTTTATCAGAGCATTAAGTTTTGGATAATCATAGACACAAACAGCATGGTTGTTATAAACAGGGATTTCTTGTATAGCACCGATAATGGAGAAGTGCTTGCAATTCAGGACAAGAGAAATGCTGAAAGGAATAAAATCCATATGTGAAAAACGCTAAAATCATTATATATATTAGCTAGCAAAACTGGGTTACAATTGAAACTGAACTTAACCTTAACCTGTTTTTTCATTTGGGAGAAGGGTATATCATGATCATTGGCATAATATTACACATTGAAGCTGCTGTTGAGCCCTTTTCCAGGTACCAAACTAGCAGTTGCTTCAAAATTACAATTCTTTCAGACTTGTATTTTGGATTTATAACACCGTTGACCGCGCTTTATGATACCTTTCGAGAAAGGTTCTTCATGCCATAACCAACACACTTGAGAAAAACTGACTGTGAGTTCGGCTCTGGTTTGATAATGAACTTCAAATTTAAAAAATCCCTAATGTTTCTAAGAGTTTCAACCCCGTACTGGGAAAGTTTTCCAACGCGAACCTTGGAAACATCTTGAGGGCATAGTGCACAAAGAAGAAATAGCAAGCCCTATAAACCAAAGCAATAAAAAAATATTAGGGGAATCCAAAATTCCACAAATGGAATTAAATTTCATCATATACACAAGTCCTACAAACCCACATGCAAGACAATAAAATTGAACTAGTAGCTACGTATTTCAGCACCATAGCCTTTGAGTCAGCACACTTCCTAGGAAGGTGCATTCCTGTTGCATTTTCTTTACTTTTTTTTACGCTCAATATCTCTTTCTCTCTATTGTATGAGTCTACTTCTATATTCTATCTACTACCATCAGTCAACTGGAATCATAACATTTTCACTTCTGTAAGAAGTCTCAGTCCATATTTCTACGTTTTTAAACTCCAGTATCCATCACTTGACACAGAAACATTAAAAGGGGAGAAAGAAACTGCCGACATACTAACCTGATGTGTTGAATCTACCACTCCACTTTGAGCTATCTCACCAAGTAAAGCATTGGCAGTCCCCACGCCAATATCCTCTGGAGGCATCAGGTCTCTTTTTGCATCATCTGCAAGGCTAGAAGAATCATCGTCCCTCGCATGAGAAACAGCATTGTCTGCGGAGATGAAGCAACCAGATGTAGTTTCCGCAACCAGCGAAATCCCAAAACCAGGAGAGCTGCACCAGCAAATGTCCAACAAAAGGAGTTACAAATACTAAGACTTTACCTATTTCTACCAAATATATTTCCAAAACTGAAATTCAATATTCAACAAATTCCACTGAATGGAAGGAATCATACTTTCCAGCCTGAGGACCTGATCTGTGATCAGAGAAAATGTGCACATCAGAAACGAGCGGATTGATTATTCCACGGGTAGCTTTAATCATGCTATTTTCAAACTGAACAGACACTCTGGTTGAAAAGGTAGTTCCTCTAATTTTCTTCACAAAACCTTCATCAATCCAACTAACAGCCTGTTAGGAAGTGAAGTACACATTAGATAACAAACAAATTTAAATAAAAGTCGAAATCATCAAAAGAATCAGAAACTTACAGCTAGACTCTGAACAACAGGAAGTGATAAAATAACTTCGCCGCCACCATTGGGAGGTACTCCGCGACTCTCTACTTTAAGCTCCAAGCCTTCAGAGGGAACTCCAAAGCGCTTCAATATGGGTAAAGCAGTAGACTTGAAGGTATCAACCGATGGATCCTTAGAATCATTTGTAATCCCTGATAAACAGTATCCCAAACAGTTATAATTCAAATCATTTAAATATCTTCTAAAAGGTCCTTCTGACATAGGTTTCAAAGAAAAATCAAATTATTATAACTACTATACCTTTGAGCCTAATGGTGAGGGGCTGTTTGGCAAACAAACACAACACAGTGAGTGGCTCCAGAAAATAGCCAATGGAGCGCGAGACGCCACAATCGTGCGCACGGTGTTGCCTGCCACCGATAATAGTTCCAGGTTTGTATTTTAATTTGGTACCTGTTCAACCCAAATAAAATGAATAACCAATCCCTTGGTGGTGGTGGTGGTACTGCAACTAAACTTGATTGATAAATAAATAAATAAATAAAAAAAAAAATACCAGTTTCGTTGATTTCGACGTGGCAATCGTCGCAGACAGTTTCGAAGAGACGGAGGAGTGAAATCTCGTGGTCGCGGAGACCTGGCCAAGTTTCGTCGGCACGAATATCTTCGATGAGAATGGGAGTGGAAGAGAGAGTGGCGAGAAGAAGCCGCTGCCGGAAGCTCTGGCTTCCCTGCAACCTCTTGTACGCCGTTTTCCCCATTCTATGAATACACCTGCGTAGTAGAAGCTGCAGATTTCGATGCCCCGGTAGCGGAATGCAGAAGGGAGGAGTTGCAAGGGACGAAGACGATAAACCCTACAAAGAGCGACTCTCCCTTGGGTTTATTGGAGAGTTTTGGGCTAGGATTTTATAACAGAAGCCCAGGCCCTAATAAAAATTAAAGAATGAGATTCTCATTTTTCTCACTTTCTTAATATTTGTTCTTTTATTTTTTTAAATACTATTCCGAATATCATCGCTACCAAAATTTCGTATTCGATTATTCCTCAATTATTTTTTTTTTCTTTATTTTAAAGTTTACTTTCAACAATTTTTTTAAGAACTTATTTAATATATAAAAATAAATTTTATATCAGAGTTTAAATATTCTTTTTAGTTTAAAATATAATTTATATTTTTAGGGTGTAGACTGTAGTAGATGCAGCCTAGGCTACGTGATCGGAAACACATGGTGTGATAGTTCATAGTTGATTATTGGATGGAAAAAACACCATTTTTTTCTTGAAATTATTAAAATGGATATAAACTTTTTTTATTATAAAAATAGTAGAAGGGTGAGTTTATTTCATGAATATCTTCCGTAGACATTTTTGTGAGAATTTTTTTTTGAAAGAAGTCGTGTAAACAACTTTCGTGTGAATGAAACAACTTTTGTTTGTATGGAACATGGAAGTTGTGGAGTTTAAACACGAAATTGATTAGTATTAAAAAAATATAAAATTTATAAAAAATTAGTAAAGTTAAGGTCGTGTTGTACATGTATAATTTTAGTGTGAATTTCATAAAAATAATATTATTATTAAATATTTTTTAAAAATTTAAAATTTTATACACATTAATTAATAACAAATCACTTAAATATTTTTAAATAATAATTTAATAATATTATATAATTTCTGTACTATTTTTATTACATATTTAAAAAGTTATAGAATAATAATTCATTATTTTTTAAATAATTTTATAAAGATTTACTGTTGGGGTTTAGGGTGTTATATTTTGCTTAGAGTTAGGGTTTAAGGATACATTTTATATTTTATGGTTTAGAATATGTGGTTTATAATTTTTACCCAGAGTTTAAAATATATGATTTAGAGTTTAAGTATGAGATTTTTATTAGGTTTTACACAATTTTTTAATTATTTTTTAATTAGAAAATAACTAAATATTTTTTAACAATTCAATTAATTGTTTAATTTTTTAAATGTACATATTATATTTTTTATTAACCAAAATTTTAAAAAAATAAAATTAATGAAGTTAAAGTCGTGTTCCTATGCACAACTAAAAAAAATCCATACAACCGAGGCATACACAGCATGTCATTAAGTTTACTATTTTTTTACAATTTTTTGTGTTTTTCATACACAACTTTGTTACTAATTAAATTTGTGTTCAAATTTTACGAATTCTTTCTCGTTACACCAAAATCGTGATCTATTTATACGACTTTTACACACACAAATTTATAATATAAGTTATGTGTATGAAACACGACTTTTATAGAGTAAACTCATATTTTTGTCTCATCACTTATTTTCGTTTAGAATAAAAAAATGTAGAAATGTACGAAGAAACACCCTAATTCTATAGTTTTTGTTGTCACTTCATAAGTCGAACAAAAATATCATTTGATCTTAATTATACCTTACTTGGAATTGTTAATAAATCAAAGTCTTACATTAATAAAAAATGAATCTCAGTATACTTTTTAATTATATTAAAGTTTCTAATACTCCATTAAATTTTGATTAAGGTTGTTCTTAAAATCAAGTCTCTTATTATAATGAGAGTTTAACCTTAACATAGCTTTTTAAAATAAGTTGATGAGGTCGTTTGAAGACCATTAAACAAATTCAAAGTTATGTCTTTTAAACAATCAACAAATATCTTACAATGTATAGAGTATACTCTATGTGACTCCATTACTCAATCATAAACATTTGTTGTCTAAAACTTCTTATATTATTGTTTTTTTTTTATGAAAACTCCACTTTTGCATAATATAAGAGGAGAATAGGTTTTAACTCAATTTTAATTAAGAACAATTGAAAAATCCTAGTACTTTAGTTGGAACCTCACACTCCATTTGTCTTATATTGTTGATCTAAGTATGCAAAATTATCTTTTCATCGTTTATGTGTCGATGAATCTTCTTGTTTCTTCATCATATACCAAGTCACTCAAATTTCCTCTTCTTTTTCTTAGCCTTGTCATTTTGTTATAGTTTATTCATTCTCTCCTTGATTTTGTTACATTGTTAAAGTATCACTTAGGATGGAAGACAAAATTTTCTTTAAGTTCCATTGTAGGAATTAACTAGTATTAATATGAGCTTCTTTAATATAGGGTGAAAAAGCTACACTAAAGTATTACTGAACCTAATATCTTTTATCTTTGAATTGTGTAAGTGGTTATGTTTTTATGAAACTATTTTATCACATTTATGTTCTCCAAAAAAAAATCTAATAATGGAATAAAAATATAGTATATCAAGTATAACATAAATTAAAAAATATTATAATCATTACTTTATATGGACATATAATTGGAATAAGATACACTAGAAGAAAATCATGAAATAGAAATCAATTTTTAGATACCAAAATAATTAGTTGCAATAGTAACTAAATTAGAGACCATTTTAGAAACTAAAAAAAAATTGGTTTCTAAATTAGTTTCTATTATGGTTAAATAGTTTCTAAATTGATATCTAATTAGTAACCAAAGTTTTTGCTACCAAATTTAGAAACTAAATAATTGGTAGTTAAAACATTGGTTGCTAAATTAGATAACAATTTAGAAACTATTTACTAATAATAGAAACTAATATAGAAATCAATTTTTTTTTAATTTATAAAATAATATATAATTTAATTACTATTGCAACTAATTATTTTGATCTTTACAAATTTTTCTATTTCATGATTTTATTATAGTGATACCTAAGATAATTTAAGATAATTTAATAGGTAGATCACAATTTTTTATACTCTTTTATAATCGATTGATTATTATTTTTGTATTTAGAGTATTTTAATGCAGAGATCATATTCAGAAATTTAATATATAGGTTTTATAAAATAAATTCGGGTTACAACATAATGAAATGAACAAAAAAAAATTCTTAAATTTAAAACTGAGTTTTAAATAAAATCTCAGATATTAAAAATAAACAACTATTTTTTATTTAGCATAATAAATAAATATTTTTTTAAATTTTCAAACACTAAAGTACAAATAAAGAATTATAATAATATATATCTTATAACATTTTTAAAATAGACATAAACTTATAAACAAATCTTTAAAATATGTAATAAAATAAGAGTCTCTTGAAATAAAATATAATATAATATATATAATATAATCTCATGAAATGATGTTATAAATGTGTGGCATAGAATAAGAACCATGGAAGTCTACATACTAAGAATGAGTCTCAAATTATATAAGGAAAGAGAATAAGGTGATTATTGTAGACAGATGGACCAGTCTGTCAAATGAACCAAACAAACCTTAACGAATTGATCATAAAAATTAACGAACTAGTTTCAAAATATTTGTACTTAAAGGAATGAAAAAGGAGGCACAAACCGTAAACGTGTGTCATGTGACACCTGCTTCCTCTATTGTCTGGCAGCGTTTTTTGAGCCTAACAACTAGTAATAATCAATCATAAACAATTAGATTTCAATTTTCCACAAGATCGGTGCTCCATTCGCTTCATTTTAAAAACAATCATCTTTATCCTTTCTTTAAAATTAATGTTAATATTGTAAATAGTTTAAAATTAATGTCAATATTGTAAATAGTTTTATTTCGATATACTCTCAACATCATTTAAAAGTTAATATAAAAAATAATTTTTTTTTTTCTTTTAATCTGCTTAAGAACAAGACTTTAATACATATAATATATCAAAATACTATGATTCTATAATGATATGTTATTTTTTCAACTTCATGTAAGAATGCAAATGGTTCAAAACTAAAAAGAGATTTAAAAAAAACACTCTCATCCTCTTTAACTCTTGATTAAAGACTTGTTTTTTCAAAAAAATTACATTATTTTGAAGATAAAACTAATAATTATTTATATACATTTTTGTCTATTTGACACTAATATGTTTTTTAGTAATTAAATAGTACAAAATAGTTTTAAATTTTTAATACATTTAAGTTAAATACTACGAAAGCCCAATTTTGATGGTGTATTATTCATTGACTATAATTTGTAACCAACAAAATAAATACTTGAAAATTCACGTTGATTATTGACATGAAAACTATGATTGTATATATTGCGATCCTTCCGAGGACAGTAATTTCTTTTATAAAAAATTTTTGTATTGTTACAGTGTTTACTATAAAGTATGATTACATATTCCGAGTAATATACTCTCCTACTAATTTTTCTATGAATGGTAAATTTTTGTTTTATGAAAAGTATTAATGGAAAAAAATAAGTACATGTATTTGCTAATTAAAATAAATTTATACTTACCACATAAAGAAAGAAAAACAAGAGAATTGATATGAAGACATATTAGAAGTATTAAAATTATTGGTGCATTAATACATCATTAATCTGGTGGCTGCTACATGCCTTCACCTACTCTTTTCTTTAATCTTCTTTTTTAGTTTAATTTAAATTGAAAAGTAGAAGGGAAAGTGATCACGGAAGGTATCACCGCCTAGAACTCACGCGCTTCGTGCTCTGTAACTGATTCTTTCATCCAATTCATTTCAATTCACCATTCTCTCTCTTCCCACCATTCCGGAAACTCCATCCCGAACCTTACTGTAACAACAGAAAATGCGGAATTTCACTTTCTTTAAACGACTTTCTAGTGCTTTCGGTGACCATGGTTCCAACTTCAAGCTTGTGCTTCTCTGCACCACCGTAAGGTACCATCAACTTCTAACTTCCCGAGTTCTTCACGTTCTGTTTCCACAAACACAATTTTGCTTTCACTTATCGTATCTTATTTTCACCTCTACTTCGCTGAATTTTGCTTTTAAGTCGGATTCTTGTACTGCAATAAAAAACAACATTTGATGGCAAAAATATCTTCAAAATTATTATTCGATCTTCTGCGTCCAACTCTGTTTTGTATTCAAGTTAAAACTTAATTGAATATATAGGTATTTCATGAGTTCATAGATCTATGAAGACTTATGCAGAAATGACGCACATATATTGTACAATTTAATTCATATACACCCCGTGTAAGAGAAATGTATAATGTCTTCTGACTTCATAAAATGGAAAGGAGTAGTTAATTTTGATCATAGATTATTACATTATCTATATTATGATGTAGTAAATTGAACGCTGGAAACTTTTTCTTGTAATTTGAAAATTTGGATTAATTGACACAATTAATCTATGGGAAATCATGCGATAATTTCGGACCGTTGTTTGAATTCACTAATAATTTCTGAATTTTGACACATTCAGTAAAATGCGCTGTTAAATTAATTATCCTATGATAAAATTAATAATGGGTAGTTGCAATAGAATGGATTTCAATAAAATATTTACAAATAGCACTGCATATTTGTGTGATGTGTGAAGAGGAGAATGGTTTGGTTGATGCAGTGGTGGAGGGGTTCTGGCTTACGGAGAGGCTGTAGGGGCATCTGAAGCGGCGGTGCCGGAGAAGAAAAAAGTGGTGGTGCTGGGAACAGGGTGGGCTGGCACGAGTTTCTTGAAGAATCTGAACAATCCCAGATATGAGGTTCACGTGGTCTCGCCTCGCAACTACTTTGCATTCACTCCTTTGCTGCCTAGTGTTACCTGCGGCACCGTCGAAGCCCGCAGCATTGTCGAACCTGTCCGCAATATTTTCCGGAAGGTGATCATCAAAACACAATAACTCACTTGCTCCCTGTTTCATAATATTCATTTTCGGGGTTGTTATTTTTAAGGATACTTACGAATGATTAAATTTTTTGTAGGAGAGCTGCCATAATTGTTCTACCTTACTTGAATTGAATTAAGGGTTTATAGTTGTCCTGTCAGTTGAACTTGATAACATAACTCCCTCTTTTTCTTTTAATGATTTTTTTATCAATTAAAAATATAAAGTTTATTTTAAAGTACTTATGAATTACATTTAAACTACATGAATATAACTATTAGATTAAAAAAATGTTTTTTATTTATTGACCTCTGTACTTGTAATAATTTCAAGCCATTCACTTGTAAAGTCATTTACAATGGTTGATTACGGTTAAAAAAATGTTTTTTATTTATTGACCTCTGTACTTGTAATAATTTCAAGCCATTCACTTGTAAAGTCATTTACAATGGTTGATTACGGTTAGGAGTTAATCATAAATTGTTGGGTTGGTACAATAAGCACTATGGAAACTAAATGGGAATGCGCATGCATCCACTGTGCTATATTTTCCGTGAAACAGAGGTTTATTCTCATGTCATGGATCATGTCTTTTTTTTATCAGCAAATGGATCATGTCTAATGTAACCGAAGTTTGCCTTTCCTATTGTAAGGGATTTTCTGTTTCTTTTAAGGATGGGCTTATCTGAATCACATTTATGAGATTGCAACGCGTAGTGAAATAAAGCATATATTGCTGTGATAACGAAATGCTACTAACCACTAGGAAATATACATATTCTGTTAATTGGATTGCCATAATAGAAATTTGCTTAATTCATTGCTGTCTATCCTCCACGCAGAAAATGGTGGACGTTCAATTCAGTGAAGCAGAATGTCTTAAGATTGACGCAGCAAACAGGAAGGTATACTGTCGATCTAATATAAGTAATAATTTGAACGAGAAAGAAGAATTTGTGGTGGACTACGACTACCTAATCATAGGCGTAGGAGCAAATGTCAACACATTTAATACTCCGGGAGTGACTGAGAATTGTCATTTCTTGAAGGTAACTTTATTTATCACATCATTATTGTGGATCATATTATCATGTGTTTTGGTGTAGTTTTTTTTTTCTAAAAGGAAAAAAAAAAAGTTATGAGGAAAAGGGGGCAAATCCAATGATGTCTTAGGTGATGGACATCCCTTTTGCAGAGGACATTTGTGGCTTTTTGTTATCTTATGGACATGTGTGTATACTGTTCAGGAAGTTGAAGATGCGCAGAAGATTAGAAGAACCGTTATTGACTGCTTCGAGAGAGCAAGTTTGCCAAGTGTAAGTGAGGAAGAAAAGAAGAGAATTCTTCACTTTGCTATTGTGGGAGGTGGTCCAACTGGAGTTGAGTTTGCAGCCTCACTACATGACTTTGTCACTGAGGATTTGGTCAATTTATATCCTGGGATAAAAGATTTAGTTAAAATTACGCTTCTGGAAGCTGGAGATCATATTTTGAGCATGTAAGCGTCAAACTCTCATTACACCTTTCTCCTTATTCATAACTTGTTTAATGATGCTTTGCTGTCCCTTATTTGTGTTTATGAGTAGCCCAAGTTTGGAAGTATTAGATTCAATCATGGATTTTACATATGCGGGTGGGTGGTTTTGTTGTTTAAAATCGAGCTTACTACGAGCATATACATTTTCATTCTTAAGCTCTTTTATAGGTTTGACAAAAGAATCACTGCTTTTGCTGAAGACAAGTTTCGAAGAGATGGTATTGATGTCAAAACAGGATCCATGGTTGTGAAGGTTTCCGATAAAGAAATTTCTACTAAAGAAATGAAAAATGGAGGAGAAGTTTCTACAATTCCATATGGAATGGCTGTCTGGTCAACTGGTATTGGCACTCGTCCATTTATAAAAGATTTTATGTCACAAATTGGTCAGGTGTGTCATGGGAAAGTTTCCATTTTAGTTGTTCTGATTAATATTCCAAATCATGTTTCTCGACTAGTTTTATTTATTTTTCACCAAATAATTTTTTCATTCATTTATTATTTACTTGAAATTGGTTATTCTGAACAGATTAACAGACGGGCCATAGCTACTGATGAGTGGTTGAGAGTTGAATCAACTAGCGACGTGTATGCACTTGGTGACTGTGCTACAATAAACCAGCGAAAAGTCATGGTATATTATACTATTTAATTAATATTGGACATTGTTACTAGTGCATGTTTTCAACTATGTGCAACACTCCAGCTCTATTCCATTCTTACTGAGAATTGTTTACTGTAAAGTCTGTAACGTTACAACTGAATTTGTTTATTTAGTTTCTTCATTGTCTTTCGTTGGAGTAACATATTGCATAAACCTAAAGATATCGACAATCTGGGACCGTATGATGTGTGCTATTGGAATTTCAAATGAAATCTTTTGTCCTGTTGTTGATCATTAATTTGGGTTTTGGCATTTTAGGAAGATATTGCAGCAATATTTAAGAAGGCTGACAAGGACAATTCAGGTACTCTCACTGTCAAGGAATTTCAGGAGGTATTGGATGACATCTGTGAGAGATACCCTCAGGTGGAACTATATCTAAAGAGTAAACACATGCACGACCTTGCTGATTTATTGAAAGAGTCCAAGGGAGATGTTGAAAAAGAATCTATTGAACTGAATATCGAGGAACTCAAAACCGTACTCTCTAAAGTGGATTCTCAGATGAAATTTCTTCCTGCTACAGCGCAGGTGCATGTCATGTTATCTGCAAGTTGTATTCTATTTTCTGCTTTTGTTTCTTTAGTGATGTGACTTCAGGTTTCTTAAACCGCATATCAGGTTGCATCTCAGCAAGGCATCTACCTGGCCCAGTGCTTTAATCGGATGGAAGAGTGTGAGAAAAATCCAGAGGGTCCTATCAGGTTCAGGGAAGAAGGACGCCATCGCTTCAAACCCTTTAGGTAACATGATCATATTATTTAATAGCTTTAGTTTTATGGGCTCTCTACCTTGACATGATGATGAAATGATGAATGTGATTCAAGGTTTTTCATTGGTTGGTCAATGTTTTCCTCATTACTACGTGGTTGATTGTTCCTCAAGGTACAAGCATTTAGGTCAATTCGCTCCTCTAGGAGGAGAACAAACCGCCGCACAACTTCCTGGCGATTGGGTTTCAATTGGACACAGCTCTCAATGGCTGTGGTATTCTGTCTATGCAAGGTACTGAGTTTTCCTTTTGCTTAATATCATATTATATTGTTAAAAATTAAAACCAGAAAGACTCATAATGCATTCTGATTATAAAGTTACTAAAGCTTCATCCAATGTTTTGAACAGCAAGCAAGTAAGTTGGCGCACAAGGGCGTTAGTAGTAACAGACTGGACAAGACGCTTTATTTTTGGGAGGGATTCAAGTCAAATCTGAAAGAGTTTCAATATTTTGCAGAAGTTTTGCAGTGACAATATTGCAGAGCTCGTCAATTTTCAGTTGATATTTATATACGGATCTTTTTTTCCAAGTCTTAATTCTTTGAATAACACAAAGGGACCCCCATATGGGATTTGTCATCATGCTTTCTCCAGATTCCAGTTTATGTATGAATCTTTTACACTTTCCTTTCATGCTTCTGGTATTGGAATTGCAGCATTTGTGAATCTCCCAGTTTGCAGATTTATTTCTCGAAGATTTTGGCTTTTCACGCCTAATCATTCCAGTTATATTGGTTAAATATTTTAGTATTAAGTTTTTTCAATTTCTGATGGAGGACATAATCGTATTTAAGCACTCTATAAAAAAGAATAGCTTAGTAACCCGCTAATCACTTTAATAAAATTATTTATAAGATTTTTTATTTACTGTTTCCATTTATACATTATAATAAATATACATGTATATTATAATTAAAAGATAAGGGTATAAATAATAAAAAATATTATAATAAATCTACATGTATATTATAATTAAAAACAAAGAGAAAGATAAGGGTATAAATAATAAAAAATTAATTAAAAATAAGACTTTGATTTTCGTTAATAGTAATGGAAAATGAAAATGGTTTCTTTAAAATTTAACTGGTATTTTAGTATTGGTAGAAGTTAATGCTAAATGAGAAATATAAACATTTATCGTGAATTTTCTCTTTGCATTGATTTATCTTTCAAGATCATATTTTTCTAACTTTGTAATGATTAGTTTGGTTCCATTAAGCAGCTATTATTATTTTGGTACTATTGTCAAGTAATTAGTTTGGTACCATTTTAAGTTTCAACATGTGATTTAAAATACCTAAGGCGAATATTGTGTTAAAATAAATCTAAAATATGTCCATGATCAAAATGAATAATATGTCACTTTAAAATACGAGAAAAAAGAGACGTAAACACGAAATTTCTTCTTCATGCACCAATGATAACATGTAATAATTTATTATGTGAATTATTTTTTTAATATTAGAGAATCAAAACTTAGCTGTCAAGAATTTTATTTTTTTAATGTATAAGAATCTAAAATTAAATAATACTTTAATATATTTAAAAATTGATATTTTTCTATTTACGCAAAATATCATTACTCAAGTATTACACATGGTGCATGTAACACCCCAAAAAATAACATCTAATTATTTAAATACTGGTTCTACATATTTCTATACATGATTAAAGATTTTTAAAACATTCCTAATATGTGATTAGGACATATAGAAATATAAATATTTACAATACAGGTTTCAAAATCAACACTCGAAAACTCTTCAGACCCTCCGACAAGATCATTTGCTCGTGTACGTAGTACAATCATAGTAGTTCAAACACAACAAGAATAATGCAAAGAAAATCTATAACATAATTCATAGAAATAGAACCAATTTAGACTAATAATTTATAAACATTTCTTTAGTAATTTCATGTAAAATTCCAATACCAATTCCGTCATTCATATAGACCACACATATTTTCAATCACAATCATTGGATTTCATTTCAATCCCACTTCGTCTTCCGGAAAACTCATTAAGTATGCTCCTACCAGAGACTAACACCTGACCCAAAGATTACCAGCGAATCCAATAGAAAGGATCAGGGCAAGTTCAAACATCCAATACCGAGTGTCTACAGTGGAACCCGGTGTGTATGAACTCCCTCTCAGCTTCTCACCACCTAATATCTTAGTCTACATGACTTAGATCATTAGTGAAGCCAGAGGATC
>Ga0123342_1006227_pt1 | contig 16691 bp, 7 predicted proteins | sample Turbeawhitnodule_FD_89960 | JGI IMG/M metagenome (GOLD analysis project Ga0123342, IMG submission 89960) | Root nodule microbial communities of legume samples collected from Mexico - Turtle bean Mexico white nodule | ecosystem: Host-associated > Plants > Roots > Nodule | place: Mexico: Nepantla... | reverse complement strand
GACGATGTCGTTTTTGGTACAGCATTCTTGCACCGCAGACTGTGAACAAACGACCACCACGAGACGGGAACCGAACCAGAGAGAGAAGACTTGGCCGTATTTTTGCGACAATTGAGTGAAAGTGCGGTGGAAAGGCTGTTTGAGTTGCAAGAGATTTCCGACAATAGGGTAAGAGAATGGCCCTGGTGGAAGGTTTCTGAATGTTCTTGTTTGAAAGAAGAGCTTAAAAGAGAAGAGAAACAGAAGAATTAGCAAAGCCAAATACAAAAGAGCCATTGCTTGTGCTATTGTGCTATTGATTTTTATGTTTTTGATTTCCATGCATGTGAGTTTATATAGGCATAAAAATGGTAAGCTGGAAAAACAAAAGTCAAGAAAAAATGGCTGTTCAAATTAGGTGGCAAATAACATTGAATTTGAGGTATATAAAATAATAATAAAGTGGTGCATGGCAAATAATATTGCAGTTGAGGTTTATAAAATAATCATAAAGTGGTGCAAGCAAGGGTGTACTCAGATTTCATTATTACCTAACTATTTAATCTATCCTGTCACATAATAAATACAAATAGTATTTTAACCATTTTAATTTTTAAATTTTTACTTTTAATAGATGCAACTATAATAAGAACAGACAAGAGAATTAGGTACACGTTAAACATGCATGAGATCCCAGCAATACACTGGTAGCGATTATTGACTTCACGTTGTGCAATTATGAGTAGCACCTCTACTCAGATTTCTTTTTATTGTATTATTCAATCTACCTCGTGGCATACAAAATGTGAAAAGGATTTTAGTGATTTTAATTTTCAATATCTTTTAGAAAATGCAACATATGGTGCATAATTCGTAATTATTAAAATCTCAAAATTTCCAATTACAACTTTACTTCGAATCCTTGAATCATGAACTATTGTAGTTAAATACAGGTTCTCTTACCAGTGAAAATTGGAATTAATTGCAGGTACATTATTCACGTAATTTTTCGAATATGCTTTGTGATTGAGGATTGATAGTTAAGGCTTTCACATTAGAGCTTTGTCAACAATCCAAAATCATCTTTAGCTTTAGAGTTTGCAATATCACAAATGATCAAATTAAGATCTTCACAACCACAATCCTATAAGATTTATATCTATAACTCTTTTTTACACCTTAGTATTTGATTCATTTATATACTGTAATTCTTTTTTGGAAAGATATTTAGTTACGAACTGAAGCACTGAAACAAAAGTATCCAAGATTGTATCTTCTATCTAATGACAAAGGGAAAAGTGATCTAGCAGGTTGGAGTATGGTCAGTTTGTCTTGAAATTTGGATTGAAGAATGGGAAAGAGAGCAAATGAACCAATTATATGTGGATCTGAATAATGTCAAGTGACTCCCAGGATATGGTTTTTTGTTAGGGGATTCTCTGTCAAATCTCCATACGAAGTGATATAAAAAGTTGCTCCCTCGGTGTTTTTTTAATCAGCAATAAAGAATAATATAAATGAGAATACTTGGAATACTTCAATTCACATAAAAAAAATTTAGTTCTTAGCCAAAATTTGTACATATACAACTTATTACAATACAAAAAATAAAGCAACAACATAGCTAAAAGTTGCTCCCTCAGTGTTGTGTTTAGCAATGGAAACCTTATGGACTATCAAAGTGACCCTAATGCTATTACACTTGCGTGGAGGACCCTTATGGGAAAGATCCCTACAAGAGTGAATCTTAGTATAGAAGAGGAATTTCTCTACCATCTAAGTTGTGTTCTCTATGTAATTTGGTTGAGGAAATTGGTCACTATCTTTTTGTTGAATGTAAGATTGCTTTTCAGGTGTGGGCAAAGGTTTTCATGTGGGTAGGGACACAAAAAGTGTATCATAATGACCTTAAAGTTTTTCTGCTTTAGTTTAACTTGTCACAGTTTAATGCCAAGAAGAACCGTGTTTGGAAGGTGTCTGGGTAGCAATGATATGGAGCATCTGGAGCCATGGAATGGGCATTTTTTAGAAATGGGATGGTGGATGTTGAAGAAATTTTTTGTTTAGCATAAATACAAGTTTGGTCATTGATGAAAAGGAATTTTTTGTGTTCAATTGTTCGTTCTCTGACTGGATTCTATATCCTTTGAATGGGTTATATTCGATGTAGCATTTGTATCTTAGATATAGGGAGTGGGTTTCTTAAGTTCTAAAGCACGTCTGGATTGAGTAGGAGTGTTGAGAGGGTAAGGTAGTTGTTTTAAGTTTTGAAGGACCTTTGTAGGTAGTAAGGAATGAATAGATCCCTTGTTTTTTTTTTTATCTTTTTGTTTTCATACCTGTCCTAGTTACATTGATCTTAGGCCTAGTCAAAGAGGTTTTTTGTCAAGTGTGAAGCAGAAGGAAGATGGCCTTAGTAGAAAAAGCATAAGCCAGACAAGGACTTACATCAAGCCTATTCATCTCCTATTTGTGTTCTCTTAGCTTTTCAAATAGTGAAGTTGTTGTCAAGGATGTTAAATCTTTTTATTCAGAGATGGTTGTGACTTTAGGCTGCCAAGATCTGTCAGGACACTTGAGAATCTTGATATTGAGTTTCTTCCTTTCAAAGGTTTTGCCTAAGCTGATGAGATGGTTGACAATATGAGTGAACCTCTTTTGAACATCAGCAATGGTCTCCCCTTTTTGCATTCTGAACATCTCATACTCTTGAATAAGAACATGCTTTCTTGCTCTCTTTACATCATTATTTCTTTCATGAGTAACTTCAAGAATATCCAACATTTCTTTAGCTGAAGTACATTGTGATACCCTGAAAAACTCATCAGAATTTAAAGCATATGTTATGATATTCTTAGCAATGCAATCAAACTTAGCCTTTTTTTCTTTCAGACTCAATTCATTGGGACCAAGGTTTTTCAACAGAAACATTATCTTTTTCAACTTTTGGAATAAAATGACCATATTCAATTGCATCACAAATTCCTCTATCTATTGATTCTATAAAGACCTTCATTCTTACCTTCCAAAACTGTTAATTCAAACCACAAAACAGAGGTGGTCTGTTAATAGATGCACCCTCCTCAAAGGGTAGTTTTTCAGCCATGAAAAAGATTTTAGAATAAAAAACTTGAATAACTTTCAAGAACCTAGCTCTTGATGCCAATTGTTAGAATTGTAGGCCTTAAACAAGAGGGGGTGAATTGTTTATGAAAGATTTTCGCAAATATTGAAGGTAGATTGAAAGCCAATGAGAAATCAATGAAGGAGAAATCAGTTCAACCAAAAACAAATATGTTTTTAATATGATTCCAAAAAATAAAGCAGTTGTTTTTGCGAAACAATCGGTTGTTTTTATCAGCAATTATTAAAATCAAAGCATAACAGATTTAAAAGAGATAAGGAATAGAAAGATCAACATAAAAAGTTTTATACTTGTTCACTTTTTACCAAAAGGTACATCCAGTTCTCATAAAAGTTTTAATCTGTTAAAAATTAAGTTTTCATGTGTTCAATAAAGTGCGTTTTTTCACTTAGAAGTTTTTAACATGTTTAAAAAAATAATTATACTACTAATTTCACTTTAAGTGAAATTAACTATTAGTTCGTGCTTTAATGATTGATTTTGACAACTATGTTTTTAATTAGTTTTGTTGTTTGTCAAAATCTATAAACACTACAAGAAAATCATTAAATAGAAAATAATTTTAGAGACAAAAAATAATTAGTTGCTATAGTGACTAAATTAGGGACCATTTTGGAGACTAAAAAAAATTCTAAATTAGTTTCTATTATTGTTAAATGATTTTTAAATTGGTATCTAATTAGCTACGAAGGTTTTAACTACCAATTATTCAGATTCTAAATTTCGTAGGAAAAACCTGGTAGCCAATTAGATATCAATTTAGAAACCATTTAACAATAATAGAAACCAATTTAGAAACTAAAAAAAAAAAGTCTCCAAAAATGGTCTATAATTTAGTCACTATAGCAACTAATTATTTTTAGTTTCTAAAATTGGTTTCTAATTAATAATTTTCTTGTAGTGAAATAAGTTGCTAGAACCTTCAAATAGAACAATTTTCGAATCTGAATTTGAGAAAACATTCTTGATGTGTTACACAAAGCTTGTGAAGTTTTTATTTAATCCTTGGAAATCTTGTTTCATAGTCTTGTTCTATGAAGGATTCACGGTCATGTTGGATAACCAAAAATCCAAGGTGAGTATCTATAGTTTTTCTGTCAGGTGGTTTCATTCCATTGTTCTTTCTTTACTTGTATTTGAATTGAATTGCAGTGCAATAGGGTTTCTTGGGTGTTATAATCTGTAGTAGAGTGTCATAGGGCTATAAATAATCTTTTTAGGGTTCAAGATTGTTAAACATAATTGTTCTTTGTACAAGATTTTGTGTGATTAGTGAAAACCATCGGTGTGAAGTGATAATTGGATATAGCTCTTAAAAAAAGTGAACCAGTATAAAAATACTTGTGTTGTATATTTTTGTTTTTACTATTTTTTAATTTGCTACGTATTGATTGTCTCTCTTTTTTAATCAATTGATTTTGTAAAGAATTGGTTAATCTTTTACTCTGATACATTTTATTAAAATTTGAAACAATTGTTTTTTTTAGATATAATTGATTTATATTTGTAACAGGGTTTCTGATTAAAATTTTAATCTATTGGTTTTAATAAACAATTGGTTGAAATATTTTGTTTTTCAAGAAAAGCTAAAATTTGCGAGGTGAGGTCATATGTGATGATAAAAAGATGTAGGTGCAATGGTGCAATGCAATGAGAGTTAGGATTTATGGATTTTGAAGAAGAGAAAGAGGAAAAGGAGATTTGGAGTTTCCTACAACAGAAAGAGGAAAACTAAGAAAAAAATAAAATAAATTATTCTAAAATTATATTTTTTAATTATTTATTTAAAAAAATATTTTAAAATTATTTATTTACTATATTTTGGAAATATCTAGTGTATTTTTTTGAAGGTTTTAAAATAAATATTTGAAACTTAATAAAGATTTAAAAAACTTTTATTATTTAAATCTATTCCTGAGATTATATTAACATCTTGGTAAATAACTTTTGAAGAAACCATTTATTCTTATAGTAAATGGAAAGGTTATAAATTATATTTGGAGACAAATAGATAGTTACTAAAACATATATATATCCCTCTTTACTAAGGATAAAATAATAAAATAGAAAAATTACACTAACATTGATTATAAAAAAATTATCTCAAATTCAGATCTATTGCTACTAAGATTTTATATTATTTTATGTGAAAAAGTTAGATATTATTTTTGATTGAAAGACTAGAAAGTTATATATGGAGACAATGAAGCCAGTTACTTAAAAAAATATATCCTCTCATGAAGGATAGAATTGTCAAATAAAAAGATGACAACATTAATAATAAAAAATATTAGTGTTAATTACATAAATATCTCTCCAATTATTGAGAAGACTTGCACTAGTCTAGGAGTGGTAGTGGCAATCTTCCTAAAAGCTAAGAAATGGAAAGTGCTCAAAGCTTATAAGCCATTAATTCTGACTCTTAAGTCGTCCATTTACGTTCATGTCTTTGGTGGAAATTCTTGTTCATCATAAATACAAACATTGCAAGTGTTTTTCAATTTTCCACCACGATAAGGTGTTGACTGAGAAAAGACCACCAAATTCTTAACGTAGTGAAAATTACATTGGAAAACATCACAAGTCTACTGAAAAATGATCACAAATGGCAACTGTGCTACCAATTATAAACATCCCTTTGAAAAAATGATAACATGAGGAAGACTTTGTCACCAGTTTTGTAAACATCCATAGGAAAATGTGGCAAGTCTTTTAGACCTTAAGTGGTCAACAAGTGGAAAAAAAATACAACTTTGAAAGCTAAAACGATAGTCTTTAATGCTTAATTTGTATTAGAAAGTAAATTTGAGAGAGATTATTTAAAGGAAAAAAAATGAAAAAAATGAGATTGTTTAGATTAAAATTACTATTTTAATTTTGGTGGGTTAACAGAGAAATGAGTGTATATAAACCACTTTATTACGAAGGTTCATGGGTTTAGGGTTTGCACCCACTTATATACAATGAAATATTCTCATCTTTAATCGATGTGGGATCTCCAACACACCCCCTTACGCCGAGAGTGACAGCTCGTGCGTGGGACAACATATTATGGGTGGTCTGATAACGGTCTGATAGCGGTTGACCTGATAAGCCCAACAAGCAATAGGCTTGAAATGACTCTAATACTATATTACGGAGTGAACTTTAAGCCTAACTCATAAACGATGTGGAATTATATTGAACATACCGAAAGAAGTCTCAATATTTATCTAGATCGAGATGACCAATGAAAATATAACTATTTAACATAAAATATTAATCTAGCTAGACACTTTTTCAGCTTATCCAGACCATGCATATTAGATGGAAGATGGCATAAAGACCAACTATTATCAACCCAATCCTAACAAACTTTAGTAGTAAGTTTCAACTCTCCCTATTAGGAACACCAACCATCTCAGAAATTAAACATTTAGAGCATTAATTGGCGTTCAAAAAATTAATTTGATCCCCATTACATATTTCAACAAGTATTATCCAAAACAGTATTATATTAATCATTAAACTTCGCTAGATGGAAGAGAACTTATACCAAGTAATCTTTCATTACAATAAATTTCAATGTTATCCACAAATTATTACATATACAGATTCTGAGTAAATTCAACATTACATACGAGATATTATTCACGAATTTTTATTCATTGGTAAAGTGAACATTACATACGGATTATTATTATTATTATTATAAAAATTGATGTATGAACAACACAAAACAACAAGAGTCATATGTATATGTGACATGAGCGATTCAAGAACAAATTTATGAAATTTGAAACGATTAGATTGTAAAATAAATCGATTAAATGGTTAAACACGACAATTAAATTGTGGAAATGAACTAAAACAAAGCAAAACGGTGATGAACTATACAAAATGATGAACAAAACATAACAATTTGAGAAAAAAAATTGACTTAGTTGGAGAATGAGATGATGTTGGACCGTGGAATGACTCTAAATACCACTTGATGCAATTATCTTTTGCTCCAATTCCTGAAACCTTGAAGGAGAAGTGCTAGATGATGTTGAAGCACGCTCCAATGGACGAGTTGATGTAAAAAACCATGAATGATGGAGGAGGAAGTAACACGATTTTGGTGAAAGTGAAGAGAACTTTGGCCAACTCTTCTTGTTAAGGAGAGGTTAAACCAACTCTTAAGGTTGTTCTAGATTAATCTTCAAAGAAAAAGAAATTAGAGAGAATTAAGAACAACTATCCGTTATGCACAAATTGACATTAATGATATTTCATTTAAAAATATCATATTGATTGAAATTTAATAAAAAACTACAAAAAGAAAGTTTTAATTTATAAAAAATTTAAAATATATAAAAATTTATTTTCTTATAAAGGAAATTAAGTGTTCCTTTATCATTTATTAAAAATATAAGAAAGGTGGTTATCTCTTTAAAAACAGATAAAGAGGGTATTATTTTAATAAAAACACAAATAAGGTAAATATGCATTTGAAAATTATTGAAAATGTTTATTTTAAAATTGAAGGGTGTGTGAGTTTCGTTTATTATGACTTTAGTGAATGCAAGTGAAATTATTAAAAAATAATGTTATTTTAAAACTAAAAATTATTTTTGGACAAACTTCTTCATAAGGATATTAAAAAAATAAAAAAAAATTATCCATAAATTAAAATTAACTTATTATAAAATTATTGGTCTATCACCTCTTTAAAATTTTATTTTCAAATTTTAATTTATACGAAAATCAACTTTTTTTATGTTCTAAAATTCCTCATAAGTAACTATTTATAAATTAATTTATAGTAGCATGAAAAACTTGTATTAATTGCTGAATGATCATTTCACTTGATTCATCACTTCATCTGCAAGTGGCAGAGCACACTACTTGTGGTTCCTTTTTCTTTTTGGGGGAAAATGTGGAAGCTGAAGGTCGCAGAGGGAGAGAGTCCATGGCTTCGGACACGCAACAATCACCTTGGAAGACAGGTCTGGGAGTTCGATCCGACGCCTCAGCCACCGCAACAACTCCTCCAAATCGAAAACGCTCGCCACAGTTTCCACCATAACCGCTCCACTCAGAAACAGAGCGCCGATTTACTTTTGCGCATGCAGGTTCCTTCTATTTCAAGAATCAATTCTCCAAAATTTCACAAGTTGTTTTTGAAATAACATGAACGCGCTCGTTCTGGTAAAATCATTTCCCCAAAATTGATTTCGTTGAATGATAGTTCATCTCTCTTGTTGAAAATTTTAGTTTGCGGAAGAGAACCCGATGCACGAAGTCTTGCCCAAAGTGGAAGTTGAAGGCACCGAGGATGTAACTGAAGAGGTCGTGACGAGAACGTTACGAAGAGCAACGAGTTTCCTTTCAACTCTTCAGAGTCACGATGGACACTGGCCAGGTGATTATGGAGGTCCCATGTTCATGATTCCTTCTCTGGTAAGTTATGGCTTATCAAATTTATGGAATGAATGAACAAATTTTTCAATTAATATTTTTAAGAAAAGACATTTAAATTGTTTTTTATAAGATAAAATTAGTTCATCTATATTAACTTGTTTAATTATTTTAATTTATAAACAAACTAATTTTAGTCCATAAATACTCCAGTTCCTTTTTTTTCTCATTAGAAAGATTTACGAAAATTATAACATGTAGTTAGTGTTTTCCTTTGGTTTAGTATTAAGAAATTTATGTTGAAGATGTTTTTAATTAGTATGGTTAAAGCATGCAGTTAGTAGTGTTTTCCTTTGGTTTAGTATTAATAAATTTATGTTGAAGATGTTTCAATAGCTTTATACAAACTTTTTTCCAAGACTTGAAAAGATAAAATGAAATATTCTTAAAATTAAATTAACTCATATATATATATATATATATATATATTAATTAGGTTAAATATGTTTTTGTCCTTCTATTTTTCATGCGAAATTGGTTTTCGATCTTTATTCAAACTTTAAACCTCTTAAATACTTGTAGTAGTTTTTTTACTTTGACAAATTTTTAGTGTGAACTATGATATTTGAATATTTCATGCTGACTCATGGATGTTATAATATTGTAATACAATTTATACTAAAATAGTTTGTTACATAAACTGATAAGAATTTGTTCTAATAATTTTTTTATTACAAGTATTTAAGTATTTTTGTTGAAGATGTTTTTAATAGGTTTGTACAAACTTTTTTACAAGACTTAAAACAATAGAATGAATTATTCTTAAAATGGAATAACTTATATACACGTTTTTCGTCTCTCTATTTTTACATAAAATTAGTTTTTATTTTTAGTTCAAACTTTAAACATAGGGTACTTGTATTAAAAAAATTATTGAAATGAGTCATTGTCAGTTTTTTTTACGTGACAAACCATGTTTTTAGTAAGAACTAGGATGTTAAAATATTTCATGTTGACACTTAAAAAAGACATGTGTTATAATATTATAATACAGTTCACATTAAAAATTATTTTATTATGTAAAAAACAAACACTAATAAAAATCTATTTAAATAGTTTTCTGATTATAAGTAATCAGAAAATTTAAAATTTAAATTAAAAATAAAAATTAATTTCACATAATATAGGAATAGGAATGAAAACATATTTAACACACATATAAAAATCAAAATAAGAATGAATTTAGTTTTTTTTTTCTTATAAATCTTTTATGGAAGTATATTTTTGTATATATACATATATATTCTTAAAATTCCTAAATTTTAGTTTTGGGAATCATTCTCTTACATACCTAACGGCGCTATTTACTTAATAGATAATTGCTCTGTATATCAGCGGGGCGGTGAATTCAGTCTTAACAGAAGAGCACAGAAAGGAAATTCGGCGTTTCATCTATAATCATCAAGTAAGAACTTCAGATCCTCCTTCCCTGAAATTTACGCGCTTCTCCAACCAAAGTCCTATTTGGTTAAAAATGTAACTGCAGAACGAGGATGGTGGGTGGGGTTTGCATATTGAAGGTTCAAGCACAATGTTTGGCTCTGTTCTGACTTATGTTGCTCTGAGACTGCTTGGTGAGGGAGCAAGTGGAGCACAAAGGGAAATGACGATTGCACGTGACTGGATTCAAAGGCATGGTGGAGCCACTTTTATAACATCATGGGGGAAGATGTGGCTTTCAGTTAATATACTACTGCCTTAATTTAATAATTATACATATATTTATATTTGATAATTTTATTGTGGGAATTATTATATAGGTCCTTGGAGTGTATGAATGGTCAGGAAATAATCCTTTACCCCCTGAAGTATGGCTCCTTCCATACATGCTTCCATTTCATCCAGGTTACAACGTTTGAAAACGATTGTTCATTTGAAAGATTTTTTTTTTATCAATAATAAAAAATAAATAAATGAAAATCATTTAGGATGGTCGAAGCCTTATATAAATTATTTGAAAGATTATGTGTTTGACAGGAAGGATGTGGAATCACTGCAGGATGGTGTATTTGCCAATGTCGTACTTATATGCGAATAGATTTGTTGGTTCAATCACGCCTATGGTTTTGTCTTTGAGAAAAGAGCTTTATACCATACCTTATGCGGATATAGACTGGGATCAGGCTCGTAATTTGTGTGCAAAGGTTAGTTTTATTATTAGATAATATCTAGTCTAGGGATTGTTGTTAGGTATCATTACTTGTTAATATATTATGTGTAACATTTTTTTACATTGTTTAATTTATTTTTAATATTAGTTTTCATGATACTTGTCTTACTTTATAAAGTATAAAATTATTAATTAAAGTTAAATATTTGTTTTTATACGTATCAATATATATTTGAATATTTTATAAATAAGCTATTATTAATGATTTAGTTGTTAGCAATTATATGAATAGTAAAGTTTAATAACTAAGTTATTTTTATTATATTTAATAGTAATTTAACCACAAGAAATGTAACCTTAATTAGATAAATACATATCTTAAGTGTCTTCGTCATGCAAAACAACTTTGAATTTATTATTAAATTTGGGTTACAAAATTGGAAGGTTAATTGTCTTGTAAATTTCATCGTTAATCCTTCTTTAAAAAATTGTTTTAATATATATATATATATATATATATATATATATATATATATATATTAAAAGTACATTTTATATTAGAAATATTTTCTAAGTCTTTAATCGATTAATCAATGTCACTGATTTGATAAATTAAAAAGATTATTATATTTATGTCTTAAATTATTTTATTATAATTAATAATTGAAATTTAATTTATAAATCTTAATGATTGAATTTATAATATTATTATATTTTTTAATCTTTCAAATAATATAATACTAAAAAATTAATCTTTTTAACTATTTTTATTTTTATTTTTAATTTAAAAAAAGTTACTTGACGAGTTAGTCATGTTTTGTCTTGTCTCTAACATGTTTAGTTGATAGTTGAAAATATCAATCCTGCTCGTGAGGTCTGAACTGTTTTTTCATCCATATTAGTAAATAACATCAATTTGGGATTCAAATTCTACAAGATGAAATCTAATTCAAAGTTTAGTTAAAATCACAGCGTACAACAACCACAACTTAATCTGCTTAATTCATATATTAAATTCATATATGAGGTCAAATCTCATATGGAACAAACCAATTTGGAACCTAGTATTTAACCTAGGAAAAAAACTCAACCAACAAATCACAACACAAAACAAAATAATGTATTGTTGTTGGTGGTGTCATAAAAGACAAGGAGTGTCAATGTTAAGAAGGAGTCGTTGAATCTCACATGCTAAACCCTAAACCCTAAACCCTAAACCTCATATTCTTCTCTTGGAGGTTTCACCTTCCCACAGATGTAGGACAATGTTTCCATCTCTATGATGTACATCTCCATTAGTTATAATTATATTTATGGTTGGATTCATTTAGGATGATGCCTATATTAAAGACATCTTCAAAGTGAATTATTACTAGAATTGGTTTCTCTCGATCTAAGTTCTCCAAGAATTTAAAGAAAAAAAAAATCATAAGCTTTTGTAATAAATTGAAAAATAACTCACTCTATAATTTTCTTATACCATTTTATTTCTATAAAAACTCTTTAAATCAGGACCAAATTAAAAATAATCTAATTATATAATATTTTATTCAAACTTATAATTTAATCAATTAAATATGTTGATCTCAACTATGCTTGAAAGAATAATGTCACTTTTTATTTATATCGACTAAATTTTTAACTTATATAGTAAGTAGGGGTATCACACTTTCTATGATGGTTCTCGTTCTGTCTATAACCTCTGTTAGATATTCATATAGATTTTATGTCCTGGTCAACTTTCTTGAAAGTTTTGACGGTAGTTGTGAAAATATCATATTAATAACATCTTTTGATATATTATCTGTATTTGTATAGACAAAGTGAGTCTAAATAGTACATAAAATTGGTTGTACATTACTGAGGTTTCATTCGATAACTTCCTTGCACTTTAATATTCTAAGACGCCTTCCTTAAAAAGGTACTCTAAAGATCAAGTAAGTACTCAGTATTCAGAGTGTATATTAAGAACTGATTAAAATTGTGTCTTACTCCTCTGTAGACGGTTTCTTTATCGTATTTGGTCATGAGCCCTTTGTTGTGATTGACCGAATCTATCAAATATCAGTGTTAACTGATTTCTAGGTAGGGAGATTCCCTGATTTCCCGATACAATACCCGAATTTGGTGGAATGTGACCCTCATTTGTATGGAGGTTACCCTGATTTATTATTAGTTTGTTCTTTAATGTGATTGATCACCCGATCGGTCGATCAAAGATGTTGAGTGACATGGGTCATTCAACTCCAACCGGTATATTATCAAATTTAAAAATAAATTATCACCTTTTTATCTTTCAAAAATTGTTTTAACATCAAGATAAAAGTATCTATAAATTACTATTATAGTTTGGAATTGTAAAGATTATAAGAGTTTTTGTCTATTGAAAATATACCTTGTGGACAAAACACTCCTTAATGTTTAAGCTATTAGCCAAAAACACGTGAAAGACTTTACATCTCTAAAAAGTAAAATCAGAACACAACTTCTTTATATATATATATATATATATATGTGTGTGTGTGTTCAACAGCAACTAATTAAATTGCTCTGATACCTTCGTCTTATGCAGGAAGACTTGTACTATCCTCACTCACATGTGCAGGATATTCTCTGGGGAACTCTACACAACATCATTGAGCCTATTTTGATGCATTTTCCAGGCAATAAGTTGAGAGAAAAGGCTCTTAGGAATGTAATGGAGCGTATACATTATGAAGATGAGACTAGTCATTATATTTGCTTAGGTCCTGTAAACAAGGTAATTGTTGAGAGTGTACAAGAATTCATGTTTGGTTCTTTTATTTTCTACCCTTTTGAGTAAGAGTTTAGAATACTAAACACATACTTTGCACCATTTTATTTGCATTAGCAATACTACTGACTACTTGGTTATATTCTCAATGGTAATAATTCAGGTGTTAAATATGCTGTGTTGTTGGGTGGAAGATCCAAATTCTGAGGCATTCAAGTTACATCTTCCAAGGATTCATGATTATCTATGGATTGCTGAAGATGGTCTCAAAATGAAGGTCGGCATACAACTCAACATTTTTCACATGGTCAAAGTTATTAAGGGGTGTTTTTCTTCTAATTGGACAGATTGTAATTTCTAAAATGGTTAGGGATTATATGGACATAATTGTTGATCCCTATGCTATTGAGTCTTTTAAGAAGCTAATGTTTCAAATTTAACTTTTAACTAATAAGATTGATTTGGTTGGATTAGAAAAAAATTCAAACTAATTAATTTCCATTAGTTTAGATTGGTTTAACTTTATAAAAAAAAGGTTAATATTGAAACTAAACTACCATGATCAAGAACGAAATGGTTTAGTTCAGTTGGATTGGATTCAGTTATATAGATAAAATTCTATTTTGACACAGAAGAAGTACATAATTTTGTTAAAAAAAAATTGTACATGTAATAATAAAATTATATATAATAATGCATTGAGTTTATAAATAATAGATTTGATATTATTAATGTTTTGTTTTATTCAATTACTTTTAAAATTTGAACTAATTAGTTTAGTTTAAATTAGTAGAATGAAATTAATGAGTTTTTGTTGCAGGGATACAATGGAAGTCAACTATGGGATACTGCATTTATTGTCCAAGCAATTATTTCAACTAACCTAGCAGAAGAATACGGTCCAACTCTAAGAAAAGCTCATACATACATCAAGAATTCACAGGTAATAAAATAATACCACAGTTAAAATACAATTCAAAATACAAATTTTATAATATATTTTTAAATTCAGAAAATATTTTTCAAACTTTAAAATTTTTTATTTAAATTTTAAAATTTAGAAAGTATTTTTTGAGTTTGAAAATATATTATGATCCAAAAGTTTACGAATTACACAATTCCAAAAGGAAAAAACATGCATCTTTTGTCGAATGGTAGCTTTTGAAATTAAAATATTTATGAAGGTGCATGCATAAATTATGGAAGTGAATGAAAAAATTGCCTGATAATTTTATATCTAGGATAGTGATATGTTAATACCACAAACAATAAATAACATACACTTCACACACTAATAAAATAATATTTTAATTATGTTTAATTTATTTTTTAATTTTAAATATTATAATATTATTATAATGTGATGTCAAATATATGTTTTTATTCTGTGTGTGGAGTGTGAGTGTGAAATAAATCTTTTCCTTGCATCTATCATTGAATTTTTGCATTGGTTTGTCCCTGTTTTAATCAAAATTTCTTTTTATTTTCCATAGATTTTAGAAGATTGTCCGGGTGATCTAAATAAATGGTTTCGTCACATTTCAAAAGGCAGTTGGCCTTTTTCGACCGTAGATAATGGGTGGCCCATTTCTGATTGCACCGCTGAAGGACTAAATGTAACATCTATGATTTCGATTTTGTGTTATCACGAGAAAATTATGAAATAAAAATTAAATTTTAATGATAAAAATAATTAATTATTATAATAATTAATTAAAAACTATTTTAAAAATTAATTAGAATTAATTTTTAAATTAATTTTTATTATTGTTAAATGATTTTTAAATTAACATTTAATTAGTAATCATGATTTTTCTACCAAATTTAGAAACAAAATAATTGATAGTTAAAACCTTGGTTGTTAATCAGATACCAATTTAAAAACTATTTAATAATTATAGAAATTAATTTAGAAACTATTTTTTTTTTAGTTTTTAAAATGATATCTAATTTAGTTACTATAACAATTAATTATTTTTTGTCTATAAAATTAATTTATATTTAATGTTTTTCTTGTAATGTCTCTTTCTAATTTATTTTTAAAATATATTTTTAATATTTAAAATATATTAATGTTTTCAATATATTAAAATCGGACACATCAAAAGTACATCTCTAAATATTTAACAAAGTATTTGGAATCATTCATGATTTGAGATTATTTCTTCCTAATTTTTATACTCAATTATATCGTTTAAAAGTATTTTAAAGAATAGTTTTTAGTTGATTATATGATATTATAATATTTTTTTTTCTATAATAAGAGAATGGGAAAAGAAATTATAGGAGTATCCTAGTGAAAATCTATTATTTTTATTTTATTTTTTTATTAGTAGATTTTTCTTTCAGGCTGTTCTCTTACTCTCCAAGATGGCACCAGAGATTGTTGGTGAGCCGTTGGATGCAAATCAATTATATGATGCAGTAAATATCCTTCTCTCATTACAGGTGCTACACTCATTTCAAATACTAATATTTTAATAATATTTGTTTTATTTTTAATTTTTTAATTTTTAATTTTTAATTTTTTAATTTTTAATTTTAATATATATTATTAAAGTAGGTTGTTATGTAATAATGTAAGTGTAGATTTTTAAAAGATTGTTAAACAAACATTTTTCTTTCAAATAATTTGCAATTATAGTCAAGATAGAGAAACTCCATAATTTACATAATCTTATAAAACTTTCTAAAATCAATTTGTAGATGCTTATAAATTTATAAGAGATCAAAATAATATCAAAAACTTATTTATCAAAATATATATATAATAATACTTTTTGATATAAAATAATTTAATGTATCAACGTCATAATAAAGAAAAGTAGCAAATCATAACAATAAAATGCGATAAAACATAAAATTTTAAGGTAATAATTTAGTTTTTTGTTTAGTAAAATATTTTAATTGTTATAAAAAAATATAAGCAATAGTTTTAAACTAAATTATGTTTGATTGTAATCAAGGAAGGTATTATTATTTATAACGTTAATTAATTTTCTAAAATCATTTTTTTTTTTTGACGTCATTGTAGAATAAAGATGGAGGCTTTCCAACGTATGAGCTCACACGATCTTATAGCTGGATGGAGGTACCCTTGTCTCTCAACAAATCAATAGAATCCAATTAAAATAATATATATATATATATATATATATATATATATATATATATATATATATATATATATATATATATAATAATTTATTTTTTATTAATTATCTTTTTTATTTTTTATATATATTTTTTTTTTTTTTTTT
>Ga0123342_1006226_pt1 | contig 16692 bp, 3 predicted proteins | sample Turbeawhitnodule_FD_89960 | JGI IMG/M metagenome (GOLD analysis project Ga0123342, IMG submission 89960) | Root nodule microbial communities of legume samples collected from Mexico - Turtle bean Mexico white nodule | ecosystem: Host-associated > Plants > Roots > Nodule | place: Mexico: Nepantla... | reverse complement strand
CTATACCTGAGAGGGTTAATCCAGAACAAAGAGCCCTGAGGGAAACTCTTGACACTATGCATCTCAAAGGTATTTTGAAGGAGAGTTTTGTCAAAGATTCTAAGCTTCATGTGCATCATTTCAATGATACCAGTTCCAAGCAGTTTGTTGATTTATCTCACATTGCACTAATGAAACCTCAATGTACTCTATACCAGCAATCAGAAAAAAGTACCTATATTCCAGTTCTTCCAAAAGAGTTAACAAAACTGAGAGGAGAAATATCCTCTTCCAAAACTATCAAACATAGAAAAGGTTCCAGTTCCACCAACATGGGAAAAGAAATGGAAACGGGTATCAGGAAACGGCTTAACAAAGTGGAAGGACCTAAATTTCACAAAGAGGTTATTAAACTGGATGCAAAAGGAAGCAATCCTGTTGAAGAATATTCAGGTAAGGTAAAACTATATTGTCACATTGGTCACACGTCACATGTAAATGAGACAATTGATAGAAAATGGAAGGTAGATCCCATTGGTAGAAAACAGCCAGAAAATGATATCTCACAACCTACAATTGTGGCAAAACATCAATACCAACGAGAAATCCCCTCCACAAAATTGAGGAAGCTGAAAAGTGGATCCAGAATCGACAAGGATGAGATTTCCTGCCTAAAGAGTACAAGCTCAAACAACATCTCCACTCAAAAAACTAAGAATACCAAGGACGTTAATGTTGAGACTAAAAAAATTAATTCCATGGTAGATTCTTTAACAGGTAGAAAGAATCAGATGAAAAAACAAAGTCCTGTTGCTGAGCCAGAACCAGCTAAACTAACTGTAAGTTTACCTTTTATTCTGTGTATACATATATATATTAACCAGAAAATGGAATGAGATTTTCAATCTGAGTCTGAATTTACAATTCTTTATTATGCATAGGTTGAACAAATCAGGCAGAGAGAAAAGAAGAAAAATTACCCTGAGATTAGAATCTCCACTAGACTAGAAGATGAGCTCCTGATGGTGTGTGAAGCAGATGGCTTCATAAATAATATTGGAGGTAAGCTTATCAAGTTATTCCTGCTGACAGAATTGAAATGAAACTAAAAATGCATTTCTATGGTGCATCGTATGTGTATGTATGCTTATCAAATATATGGAAGTAGCATGCCTTCATAATTTCTTGAGCAATGTAGAAACAAGTAATTTAGTATCTAATTTCTTTAGTATTGTTCTATAATGACAACTTAATTCAGTCATTGCTTTGTATTCTGTTATCCTAAGCTTACACCCAGGAATAAATAGAGAACTTGATCACATGACATGCATTTTCATTCTGTGCGTCTTTGTGTAACTTATTTGTCTCATTTTGACACCACAGAAAAATGCAAGCTGAGGAAGAGTTCTTCAGGCGATGAGCTCATTATGGCGCTCAAATCTGAACATAAAAATGATGCTATCACTGCTTACAGCATTGACGCTGACAAAGAAGGCACAGAGCTGAAACATTTTCTTCTAACGAGTCCATCATTCATAGGACATACAAAGAAGCTCTTCAATCTTGATGTGGATTGTCCCAACACCCCACAAAAGGATGAAACTATTTCAAGCAGGGCCAATACGAGGCTTTATTTGGATTGCGCATACGAACTCACTGAACGTAAAAGTCTTCAAGACTCTCAAGTGGTTCCTTCTCTCTTGCCACCATGTGGGGGGAACTCAACACTACACATCTCCTTAGACAGGTTGGTGGAAGAAATCTGTGATGGCATTGAGAATCTAAAATTTTACAGAGAAGATTATGATTCTTGGGAGGAAGATTTTGCAGACAATGACGTGTTTGCAATGATGGAGAAAGACATGAAGTGCAACGGAGAGATTAATGGAATCTGGGAGAGTGGTTGGAGGACAGGCTTTTGTGCAGATGAAGCTCAACTAGTTGTCAATAAAATACAGAGCATGCTTATAAGTGGATTAATTGAGGAGCTTGTTATAGATTTATCAGCTTAATTTAATTTTTACTCAAATAATTCAGGAAAACTTACTTTAGTTTTTCTAACTTCAATTGTTCTAATCAAATTTTATTTTATATTTTTAAATTAATAAAATTCAGTATCAAATCACTTTTTTTTTTGGATGTAAGAGTTATTTAGTGTCTTCATATATATTTTTATGTTTTGGGTTTTTTTTTTAGGTATCAGTTTTGCATATTAATATCACATCATTTCTAATAGAGATATAATTGTTAGAAATTTATTGATAAATTAAGTTTTGCACTGAATTTCGGAAAGAAAAATAGAGACACCCTTTTCAAACATAAACACTCCCACACCTAATAAATAATATATATTATAAGTCACAGTATTATGGTTTTTACTATTTGGCATCTATGTGTATTCTAAATTTTATTTAATCTATGGGTAAAGATAATTTTCCCCAGATTAATCCATTTCACATTAAAAAAATATTATTTTATTATAATATAATACTTTATTTATAAAAAAAAAGGTTTGTTGAATAGTTATTTGTTTCTACATTTTATAAACAACACTTGCTATTTATAAAACGACACATCCTATTTTATCATTTACCCTTCGAAAATGAGAAAAAAAAATCAAAAAAACTGAGACAATTTTATTTATTTGTTTATTTTACATAAAGCAGAGACAACATCTTAATCATTGTTGGACAGATACACGCATTGGCATATGAGAATCTAGAGTGGTCGAAATGGTCCATTTGAGAGACAAGATGATGGAGACATTTCATCAGTCATACATACACAGTTCTTCCATGCTTGAACATCTCAAATATTCTGCTGCTGCATGGAACCAAAATCAGATGAAGAGAAGGGATGAACCAAAAACCTACCCTGCATGTGGATGCTTCTCTCATAACCAAACCCTGTATTTTATCTCAGATTCTACATAGCATAAATCAAGAAGATGTCCCTTTAAAGATAAGAAAATTAAGAGTCTCCAAGGCAAAATATATGAAAGTCCCTGATGAATGGGTGAAATAGCACCCAAAATTGGATCCCACCACACATTGCCACCCATTCCCATACACACTATCAAATTCCTGAAAAATCAAACACATCATCAATGGAAAATAACACATACACCCCAATGGAACAGACACTAGTCTTCATTAATTTTTCTGTTAAAAAAACTGAATTTTTAAAAACTGATTAATGCTAGATTATGTTCAGAGAATAATTGGAGAAGAGTAAATGAGAAAAAAGAGAAAAAAAGATGAAAAAGAGGCACCTTTTTTATATGGGCAGCAACAGAAGTGCAATCAGAAACATCATAGAGATCAAGGGCATGAGAAGCAGAGGCCATGGCATGGATCTGCATCTTGGGTGACATGTCTGTTTCTTTCACCAAAGCTTTGCCTTCCAACATCCTTAATTGAAGTGATTCTGGTTCTCCTGAGTTGTTGTTGCTCTTTGTTACAAGGATTTTGTAGTGTAACAATCTGTTATGTGTGGCTGAGATTGTGGCACCAGAACAGAAGAATGAAGAAGGCCCAGTTCCAACTTATTCTAGCGCTGGTTTCAACAATGATGCATTGCTGATTTGAGTGATCTTATTATTGATGGGGCGACACTACTTTAAAGGATACACGTAACCTTACACCACCTTTATTTTCACCTATCTCTTGTCTCCTTCTGCTCCTCTTTCTCTCCAACAAAACACAACCAATGTCTATCAAAAAATATGTTTTGCAACTGTTTATTTTACTCTGGATACGCGTTGAGAACACATAACCCCTTAAGAAATGTGGCAAGTGAAAGCTGTTAATGAAGAAATGTAGCAATTTTCCCAACATTGATGCAAGACTAAATATAGTATGAGTTGTTTTTACAGATTAATAGAAGAATAATGATATCTACCTTTTGTAAATAAATACCTACTAGGAAAAATATTTGTTCAAGCATGTATTGTGAAAAAAAAAGGTTTTATAATAGTTAAAAATGAATTCATAAAAACTTGTGTTTCGAAAAAGTATTTAATATATTGATAATTTTAAATGTTGTATTATTGTTGAATATTTCTTAATTGGAAATGTCAAAAAGGTTGGCGGGGTTAACTTACGTATCTCTCCTTCTCGTTCCTTCGCAAAACAAAACAATATTAAATTTAGCAATAATTAATATTATCTTTAAATTATTAAAATTTCATTCCCCTAAGTGCTTTACTCGATTAATAAATATGGAGGTGTTTTTAGGCAAAAGAAAATACTAATATAAAATGAAATTCCCATATACGCTTCTTCTTACTTTAGAAACTCATGCATCGAACTTTGTGCAAACTCGTAGCAAAGGATTAGGACGAAAATTAGTGCAGATTAGGAAGAATCTTCCCACTCAAATAGAAATTAGTTGTAATCATTGTGGTTGATGTAAGTAATTAGCATTAACTAATTAATCAGTCGGTCATGGTGAGTTGGGCTTAGAAATTTAAGTATTAAGTGATACATTTTAAGTTAATCCAATTTTATAAAACTGACTTATAAGATTATAAAACGAGATTTGCATTCACTTATGTATTATAAAATATCTTAATCTGTAGTTGATATAAGATATCCAACACTTACCTTTCACGTCGAGACTAACAACTTAGGCACAAAACTATATATTAGGAATAGTATGGTCTTATAATAGATGGTCTCTGATAAATCCTACCAACAATAATCCAACGAAAAACTATTTCAGTTATTTAATCATGATGAAAATAATTATATGTGAATTTATTAAAACAAACGAATATATATATAGTAAAATAAATAGAATAATTCCTTATTTATGTACTGAGAAAAAAAATACAACAAGCTATTTGTAAAGGTAAAAAACTAAGTAAAAAGCCAAAAGAAGAAATAAAGACAAGTCGAATAGAATAAAAAATAATGAAGTATGAGAAATTATTAGAAGGTCGCGTAAATAAGCTTCCAATAAGATGATTTTGTATGGTAATGTGATTTGATGGAAGGAAAATTGGTGATTCTCTTAATGTAAAAAGAGGTAGAATGAAAAGTTGTTACAATTGTATTGTTGTATTTTGTTTTTATTATAATTAAAATATGATTTGGATGTGTCACGTAATGTGTTTATAAATTTATTGGGTTAAGCCGAAAAGATAAGTGTGATGAGTTTGTTTGTATAATAATAATAAATAAAATAGTTGGATATGGGTGACCCTGATCCCTTTTGACCCGTTATTGGTTTGCTAAAAACAAGGTAAGATAGAATGGTTTGCTATGCGTGAGTCGGCTACTTTCTTTATAATTTTTTTAAAAATAAATAAATAAACATTTATTTATATTAAAAATATATTTAATTATGTAAATATTTTCTAAATTTTTAATCAATTAATGTTTCTAATCTATTTTTACATATTAAATTACACTGTGATTAATAATTATAACTTAATTTGTAAAGTTTAAATTAAGTTACATATTTATATTTTTCAAATAATATAATATACAAGTTTATTTATTTTTTAAATATTTTTTATTTTAAAATTGAAAAAATTGGACAGATTAGGCTGAAAATAAATTCAACCTATCATTCTTTAGTTATTTATTTACTGATAGTATGTATGTACTCCCATGAGTAAAAAGAGGACGTTAAAGAAAGTCTTCACTATATCTAAGTAATTTTGTGAGTATTTGATATTTTTGATGTTATAAATTCTTAAATAGATCCTAATATTTATACAGTAAAATTACTATATTTCTACAATAAAAATATTTTTTAAATATAAAAAGTTGTAGATCGAACTCAAATATTGTGGAATAAAATGACAATGATAGGTTAAGGTACTCGTGAAGAATAAAAATCATATTTATTATAATATTTTCCATATAACAATTTAAAATAATAATATTTTTATTATATTATTTATTTTTGAATTTAAATTTCTTGCATATATTATTATTATTAAAGTAAGTTGTCAAATTATTATATGTTTTTATGTCACTAAAAAAAAGTATTACTTTCCTGATAAGATATGAGGGCGATGAAGACTACTCCATGAGGGAGTATTATGTGTGTAATGGTTCGTAACATATTGAAATTGACGCATGTTATTAGTGTGGTTAATAGCTTTATGACAAATCCTACACATGTGTTATTGGGAGGATTTGAAGTGGGTATTGAGATATCTTAGTGGAACAATATCATCTGGTATAATGCATAAACAATCTACTCAACACAAAGTTATCATGGAGGTTTTTGTGGATGTTGATTATGAAATAAATGTTGATATTTGAAAGTCACTTTTGGGTATATTTTTACATTGTTTGAAAATGCAACTTGTTGGAAATCCAACTTGCAATCAGTGATGACTTTATCTACTACCCATGTAGGGTATATCACGCCCACAAAAGGTATATCACACACAAAAATAGTGAAGGATGTACTATGGTTAAATGGGATGGTTGAAGAGTTAGGTATTGTGCATGACTTTGTGGTTGTTCATTATGATAGTTATAATGACATACATATAATTGATAATCAAATTTATCACGAGAGAACGAAATACATAAATGTTACATTACACTTTGTAAGAGACACTATGGAGTATGAGGTTCAGGCTCGAGAGGATAACCTCAACGGAGAATCTTGCATTTGTTTACAAAGTATTTGCCAAGATCGATGTTTGGACGATATTTGGAAGTGATCAATTTTTCGTATGAGAAAAAAAAAACGAAGTTTGGAACTCTTTTGTGATTTGGAGTTAAGATAGAAAATTGTAATGATTGACCATAAATCATGTGCATCAAATTATGTCCTATAAAGCTTAGTCAAATGATTGTACCATCTTATTAGTATATCATCTACTATAGATCGTATAGTAGTGGTGTGACTGACCATATAGTGCAACCATTTATTAGACTTGTATGCTTTGATATTTTTTGTTATTCATTTAGTTTATGTTCTATATATAGATATCATCATAGACATGAATGATACACTTTATTGAGTCAGACTTTGTGTACAAAACCTTATAACGTTAATAAAAATGTCTTATTTCAATTTTATTGTTTTTCTTACTTGTTATTATTGTAAACCCAACCATTTTCTTTGCTCGCAAATAAACGTGGGTATGTAAATAGACCCACCATTCAAATACACACCTGCATAAAATTTCATTATAAAAGACTCGTCCTTATATCTTATAACTTTATTCATCTCAAAAAAACCTATGGGTTAAATGGGTCAACTCATACCTACAAAGATACATTGAGATTCATTACCATTCATTTGCATAACAATCTACTCAATCCATTAAACAATATACAATAAACAAAAGCAATAAAAATTGTATTCTAAGTTTATTTGGACACGGTCATATAGGTTACAAGAAGCCCATAAAGTCCATGAGTAAAATGAAAAAATTTCCCTACACCTCCATAAATCCTCTCTACACCTCTATATATTTGTTTAATTCCAATCCTACCCTTACAAGTATATGTTAAAATTTTATGTTTGTTTTTTTTTTTTATTTTGTTCTTGAATTGTAAAATTCGTAACACCCATTTACTATAAATGTATTACAGAATTGTCAAATTCAAAATATAATTTTGGATTTAGAAATTTTTATAAATTATACAATAAAAATACATTTTAAAATTATATTTCGGCTTGTATATTGAAAATATATTATAGTAAGGAAATATTATAGATTCTACAATAAAAAAAAACTAATACTGGATTTGTGAATATCTTATAGATTTTGTAGTTTAAAATGATTTTTTTAAGAAAAAATATATTTCAAATGTAAAATCAGGGAGTGTAAATAGAAATAAACTCCTATGATTTGTTGTTAATGTGTAATTTTTTTCTAAACAATGTTGTGGTTAATATTTTGTCTTAAGTTGTTTTCTGGAGTTTGAATTGACTAGGTATGATTCGTAGAAAGGGAATGATTGAATTGGTAATATATGATAAGATCTTTCCACTAAAACCCAAATGAATAAACTAATTTACCTACACTATTTGAAAAAACGTTACAGTGTTCATCAATTATACAAATTAGTTAGGATATAGTGTTCTTAATTATACCTCTCAATAACTAATTAAGTTTTTTTTTTAAATTCTATCCCATCTATAGTAATATATATATAAATGTTTATCCAATTAATTGTGTAGAAATATTTTTCTATGTATTAATATACAAAAATGTTTCTCCATTTTGTATACACAAATTGATATTTTCTATTTATTATGTATATCTAATATTTTTAAATAAGATTAAATTATAAGTGTTTTGAATATTTCATTTTACTAACAAACCTCTTATTACAACATGACTTCATTATAATATACAATATATACATATATAATATTATTTTATTTACATATAAAATAATTAATAACAATATATACAGATTTTTTTCTTTGTACATTTTTCTATTTTGTCGTATATAATATTTTTAAGTTATCATATAAAATTCACCATAACTGACACGGATATCAGTTACATATACAATAAATAATAACAATATATACAGATTTTTTTTTTGTTTTGTACATTTCCCATTTTGTTATCTATAATATTTTTAAGTTATCATATAAAATTCACCGTAACGGATATCAATTTGATAAAATTAAATTACAAGTAACTGTTAATATATTTAAATAAAATTAGATTATAAATATTTTGAATATTCATTTTATATGATTAAACTTTTTATAGTAAAATAACCCTTCATTTTAATATATATATATATAATTTATGTTTATTTTGTATTTATTTTTTATATTGCTTTATATTTTCAATTTTTCATTGTAAATTTTATATTATAATTTTAAAAGATTCTCAAGATAAAATAAAAATAATAATTTGTATATGAATAAATTCTCATCATATATATTTTATAGATAAAATAACTACTAATTAAAATATTTAACCAATTAAAAAAAAAGTTAAATTTTTATTTATTTTGACATATTTGATAAAATATTTAATTTAAAATCCCGTGTAATCTGGTTGGTTATCAATTTTGCGGAATAGGTTAAGGAGTGCGCATCCTCCGCACATTCAAGAGCCGTTTACATACTCATCCAAAACCCTAGTTCTCACTTACTCCCTCCCCTCTTTATAAGCACTTCTTATGCCTCCTTATTCTATGCGCATCAAGAGGCTAGGGTTTCATTCTTGTTTTCTATTCTCAAGAACAATTATTTGTTCTTCTTTTTTTGAATTTCTCATTGTTATGCTAGATTTTTGATGTAGTGTTCTCTGAAATCAAATCGTGGACTGTGACGATCTCTGTGATAAGGTCTCGTTCGTCGTAATTGGCCAAATCGGCCTTGCCGACCATCCTGCTATATCACCACCCATATTCTGAGTCCCTTTCTTGTTCATTTCTTTTTTCCCCTTTCAATTTTCAATCGATTAACGTATCTGTTTTTTTTTTTTTTCAGTGTTAGTTATTGTGTGCCGTAGCTACTCTTTGATCGGCCTATGATTAAATTAAAAATAATAGACAAGCATATGTCTGAACTACTCTGTGTGGATCAAACTAATCTTCTCTATGAGGCCAATGTTCATTATTTTTTCTACAGTATGTTTCTCTTTTTCAGTGTTAATTTTTTACATGACTTAATATGGTTTGTGATCTTGCTGTGAAATGTTTCATTTCTGTGTTTGTTTTGCCAGTGATGAATGAATTAGTGAATAGTAATGTATGATCTTTCATGATTACGTAACCACTACTGCCTTCCTTCTGAGGCCTTCGTTTTCTTGTAATTTAATTAATTTTGTATGATTTGTCTTTTGCAGTTAGTTGTTCTTAAATTTGTTGTTTTAAAAAAATTACTTTTGTCTTTCTCTTGATAGAGTCCTTAAAAATACCTTTGTCTTTCTCTTTGAGTTGATCTGTTACAATTATATAGAAAGGGTCATATGATGATCAATAAGCATAGTTCAGATGATTTATCTGTGATTATATTTAGTTTTAGTCTTTCGCTCCTATCTGATGACCCTTTCATTGATCATACTAAACTTTTTTTTTTTTTAAATTATTGAGATTTGTTAAATTATTTTCCTTTCAATTTTGTCCCTATTGGTGTTTTATCGATTAATTACATTGTTTGCTTTTTAATTACTGTCCGATTGGTGTTTTTTTTTATGTTGTTATTGATGTTGTATTGCATGAACATGAGGGACTTTCATTTTTCAGCCCTTAGCAGTGTCTGAGTGCTTTAGGGATTTATATGTCCCTAACATTCACTTTATCCATCCGATTCACTTTGTCAGCTCTGATTCTTGTATTTTGCTGATCATTGTAGGGTGGAATATTTAATCAATGTACTTAATATCCAATTTTAGTCTGTGGATGTTTTCCATTTTCAATTTTATAATGTAATGAATCGTCTGTGATGATACCATTCAAGGCTTGTTTCTCTAAACATTCGCAGTGGCCGCCTAAGAGCTTTCGCCTTCGCCAGGCTTGAGAGCTAATGCTGTCCTTATCCTTCCTTGGATGTCTGAGACTTCAGTCATGTTACACTTTTATTAAATGATTACTTTTATCAATTGATTGCTTCTCAGCTGTAATGATAAGATGAATGATTTGTTTAGCATAGTTTCTTTGTATTTTTTTTTTGGGTTCGATGATGACAAATCCGAAGGCTTGTTTCTCTAAACATTCGCAGTGGCCGCCTAAGAGCTTTCGCCTTCGCCAGGCTTGAGAGCTGATGCTGTATATATCCTTCCTTGGATGTCTGAGACCTCAATCATATTACTGTTGTATGTAATTATTAATTTTTATTATAGTTGATTGGTGTTTTCTTTTGATTCTATGATGACAAATCCGAAGGCTTGTTTCTCTAAACATTCGCAGTGGCCGCCTGAGAGCTTTCGCCTTCGCCAGGCTTGAGAGCTATTGCTGTCTTTATCCTTCCTTGGATGTCTGAGTCTTATGTTTTTTTTTATTATAATGGATTTTACTTTATTTAGTTTTCTTTGTATTTTCTTTATGAAATTGTGATTGTGATTTTTATTGTATGTTGTTGTTAAGTAATGTTTGGTGTGAGTTTCTCTAAACATTCGCAGTGGCCGCCTAAGAGTTTTCGCCTTTGCCGGGCTTGAGAGCTAATGCTGCTATTTCCTTCCTTGGATGTCTGAGATCATAGCTGTACTGTTTTTTTTTTTTGGTTAACATAAATTCTTGTCTGTTCTTGTATATATCCATTAATTTGCTCTTTTGAACTACAAATTTTTAAGTATATGTGAAATCAATTTATGTTTTTTGTGGTGTTTCAGTACAATCGCACTTATTAATGTTAAATTGCAGTCAAGTTTCATCCATAACTAATTGAAATATAAGCCAAAATAAACCCAAAATTTATGAAATGCTGAAATGCATTTAGTAAAGGAGAATGTCATCGTACCCCAAATTCTATTTTTCCTCATTCGTACTTCCAATCTGTATTTTATTTTTCGACAAATTATTTCAATTTTATTAATTAAAGTCATTTCTCCACCTCTAAACTCACTTAGACATTGTATCCATCCAACCATAGAAGCATGCTAGTAGAAGTGGGTGTGGAAATCAAAATTCACGCCAATTTGTATTAATTAACGTTGATTTTTATAATTAATTTTTGTAAAACTTAATTACCTTTAATTGTAAACTATTGAATAGTATATTGATTTTATGCGTGAAAATAAAGTAATCTTTTTCTTTGAACTTGATGTTTTTGAATATTTGTGTTATAACGAAGTTGATGATTTGTTGGAAATATTAATTATTTAGATTAGATGTTATTTATGATTCGTTAACCCGATTTGTTATCTATTGGTATTATGTAAATATAGTTGTAAATTTCAATTATTGTCCCATATTGATTTCAAATTAACTACTTTTCAAACAATCATTTCCTTTGATTTTCTATTCGGCTATGCTTTTTAATCAAATGATGGACTGTGAAGATTTCTGTGATAAGGTCTCGTTCGTCGTAATTGGCCTAATTGGCCTTGCCGACAATCCTGCTATATCACCACCCATATTCTGAGTCTCTTTGTTTATCCATTTATTTTTTCCAGTTTTAGTTATAACTAGCAGTACCATAATTCGTACTCTTTGGTCGGCCTATGATTTAATTGAATATAATTGACAAGCATATGTCTGAACTACTCTATGTGGATCAACTAATCTTCTGTATGAGGCCTTTTCATTTGTTTTTCTATCGAATGTTCTCTTTTTGAGTGTTGGCGTCTAGATCTGATTTTGTTGTGAAATGTTCTATGCTTCCATTGATGTTATGATTTAGTATTGTATGATCTTTCATAATTATGCAACCATTTTCATTTTCTTTCTTTCTTTGTCATGAAATAGTTATTGTCTTGAATTTATTCCAGGGTCATATGATGATTATATGCATAGTTCATATGATGTATGTGTGATTATATTTTGTTTTAGTCTTTCGCTCCTATCTGATGACCCATTTATTGATCATACTAAACTTAATTTATTTATTTTTTATTTTTGATTTCATCAATTATTTTCTTTTCAGCTTTTTTCTTGTCCCTATTGGTGTTTTGTCATGTTATTGAGGATATATTGTTCGAACATATGCGGCTTTCCGGCAGCTCCTTAGCGTGGTCTCTTGAATGCTTTTGGGATGTTCTTGTCACCATCATTCACTTCATTCATCCGTTTTCACTTTGTCAGCTGTGTTTTTTATGTTTTGCTGATCATTGTAGTGTGGAATATCTAATCTATGTACTGTAGTCGCCAATTTTAGTCTGTGCATGTTTTCCAATTTTAAAGTTATTATTATGTAATGGATCGTCCGTGATGATGTCAACGAATTCTCAAAACATTCGCAGTGGCCGCCTAATAGCTTTTGTCGTCGCCAGGCTTTGAGAGCTAATGCTGCATTTATCCTTCCGGATGTCTGATGCTATTGTTCTACTGTCATTTTCTTGGCCAACAGAAATACTTGTTTCTTGTAGACTTAGACCTCAATCAGTTTGCTCTTTTCATCCATACTTAGTAAAGAAAGTATGAATGTCATTTTCTTTTTGTGTTTTTTGTCGTTTTGTATTATTTTATAAGGATTTATTTACTGAAAAATTTCTGGAGTATTTAGTTTTGCTTCTGCATTTATGAACTTTTGAATTGTATAGGCAGCTTTTATGGGAAATCACAAATGTGGGAAGACTGAATTTAAATGACTTACTGGTATTGCAAATGCGGTAATTTTTTGTTAAAGCTGCAACATTACGAATACTGAAAATTTTTTCTTTTTCTTGATTATGATTGATGTGTTTTCATTGCTTACAAATTCAGATTGTATTATTAGATCTCTTACCTAAGTCTTTCTATTAAAATTTGGATTATTTGAATGAAAGTAAAAATGAATATTCATATATAATCGTACACAAACAGATGTTCAAATATTTCTGAATAGAATTTAATGTAACCGAAATTAAATGTAAGTCAAGTTTATAGTAGCGTCTCTTTTTATAGTTACACTTTTTGAATGTAAAATTGTGGTCCATTTTCATCCATAATTGATTGTAACATAAGCCAAAATAAACCCAGAATCAATGTTTGAAATGCTGATATGGATTAAAAATTAACTGTATGAAAAGAAGAATGGCCTTAGAAAATTATGGATGTTAAAACATTGCCATTTTACTACCAAAGTCGACTTTCCCCATTTTATATTTCAATCACAATTTTATGAAAGGCTCTGTCAAATTTTACTAATTAAAATAACCATAAAAAGAATTATTAATTGTTGGGATGGTCTTTCAACGTCATTTCATCTCTCCTTTTGATCTAATAGAGATTAAAGGTGACTTTTTAAATAAATTTAAAAATTATTTTTAAATACATTTTTTATAAAATATTTTAAATAAAATTTTTGTTACCAATTTTATGAAATTTTAAATTTTTGAATATTTTATTTTGAAATTTTTTGAAGATTTAAAATTTTGAAAATTTAAAATTTTTGAAAAACAAAAAATGATGCTCATAATAATAAAATAAAATAAATTATTAATATAAGAATAAAATAGAAAAAAATCTAGAAAACTTCAATATTTGAAATATTTTTTTTTTAAATTTTTTTATCTAATATGTTTAAAAAATATTATAACTTAAAATATATGAAAATTTTTAATTTTTTTTTTTGAAATTTAAAATATTTTGAAAAAACTTAAAAATAAATTTTGAGTTGAGAGAATAAAGAATTGAGAGAAGAATCCCATTCTACCTATATATATATAGGTATAGATAAAAGCGAGATTTTTAATTAGTATCACACAGATCGATTTTAAATTTTTTTCTTTTAAGTTGTGTGATTGTTGTGCTGGCTTTTTATGTAATATTTCTCGGAAATCAAATCGTGGACTGTGATCATTTCTGTGATAAGGCTTCCTTAGTCGAAATTGGCCAAATCGTTCGTCGACGATTCTGCTATATCACCACCCAGGTTCTGAGTCCCTTCTTTATCCGTTTCTTTGAGCATATTCGTACTCTTTGATTGCCTTCTATGATTACTCTGTATCGATGGTTCTTGATAATCGATGGTTCTCTTTTCGTTTATGGTTCTTGATAATCGATGGTTCTCTTTTCGTTTATGATTCTTGATAATCGATGATTCTCTTTTCGTTTATGGTTGATAATCGATGGTTCTCTTTTCGTTTATGATTCTTGATAATCGATGGTTCTCTTTTCGTTTATGATTCTTCATAATCTTTATTTCTGTATTTGTTTTTCCAATGATAATCATCTTACTGTTGTATGTAATTATTATTTTTATTTTTTATAGTTGATTGGTGTTTATCTGTAATTGTAACATGAATGATTTGTTTCACGGCTTTCTCCTCGCTGTCTTTATTCTTCCTTAGATGTCTGAGTAATGTTTTTTTTTTTTTTATGATATTGTGATGTTTATTGTATATTGTTGTTAAGTAATGTTTGGTGTGAGTTCTTGAACAACTCACTCGGTGATGATAATTCCAAAGGCGTGTTTCTCTAAACATTCGCAGTGGCCGCCTAAGAGCTTTCGCCTTTGCCGGGCTTGAGAGCTAATGCTGCTTTTTCCTTCCTTGGATGTCTGAGATCATAATTGTACTTTTTTTTTTTTTGTTAACATAAATTCTTGTCTGTTCTTATAGACATCCATCAATTTGCTCTTTTGAACAACAATTTTTTAGGTTTTTGTGAAATGAATTTAGGTTATTGTGGTGTTTCAGTATAATTACATTCAATGAATGTGAAATTGCAGTCCAGTTTCATCCATAACTATGTAATATAAGCCGAAATAAACCCAGAATATATGATATGCTTAAATGGATTAAGTAAAGAAGAATGGCTTTTTTACTGATATTTCAAATACTGTAATTTTTTGTTAAAGCTGAAACTGTACAAATGCATAGTGAAAAAGTTTTCTTTTCTGGTTTATGATTGATGTGATTTAATTACTTACAAATTTAGATAGTATTATTAAATGTTTTACCAAAGTCTTTCTATTAAAATTTGGATTATTTGAATGAAAGTAAAAATGAATATTTATAAATAATTGTATTCGAAGAGACGTTCAAGTATTGTATTATCATCTATTATAATAAATTTAATATCCTCATTCTTATGTGGCTTTCGCCTTCGCCAGGCTTGAGAGCTAATGCTGTATATATCCTTCCTTGGATGTCTGAGACCTCAATCATCTTACTGTTGGATGTCTAAAACTTCTAAATTTATGTATTTAAAAGTAGAATCTGATTCTAAGTTTTGTATCTCTAGGCTGAGACAACAGAAGTATGATTTTACAGACGCAGAAATCTTGGGAATTTTAATCTATGCATATTTTCCAATTTCAATTTTATTATTATTATGAATTCTCTGTGATGATACCAACCAAGGCTTGTTTCTCTAAACATTCGCAATGGCTGCCTAAGAGCATGCTAATGTTGCTTTTTCCTTCCTTGGATGTCTGAGACTATAGTTCTACTGTCATTTTTTGGCAATAGAAATACTTAATTTGCTCTTTTCAACTATGATATTATGATCCCCAACGACGGCAAATACCAACGACGGCATCTGCATTTATCAGCTTTTGAATGGTAGAGGCTACTGTATCTTATAAGTTAGGCAGCCGTTTTATGGGAAATCATGGCCATTATTTATAATTAATATTGGTCGAACTTAGTGGGCATTGGAATTTATACTACTGAGTTCGTAGGATATGGATTTTAAGCGTCTAATTTATAAATAGTTAACTTATCCTTGAAATTAGATATGATTGTCCGAGGACGGTCTCAAGGCTGAGGCTTTCTACCCATAGTTGATCAAGTTGTTGTGTTATAATTATATACGAAGGGTCATATGATGATCATAAGCATAGTTCACATGATTTATCTGTGATTATATTTAGTTTTAGTCTTTCGCTCCTATCTGATGACCCTTTCATTGATCATGCTAAACTTAATTTATTTATTTTAATTCTTGATTTGTTAAATTATTTTCTTTTCAATTTTTTTCTTGTTCCTATTGGTGTTTTTCATATTGTTATTGAGGTTGTTTTGGTCGAACAAGTGGGGCTTTTTGTCAGCCCTTTAGCATTGTCTCTGAATGCTTTTGGGATGTTCTTGTCTTCAACATTCACTTCATCCATCCGTTTCACTTTGTCAGCTCTGTTTTTTGTGGTTTGCTGATCATTGTAGGGTGGAATATCTAATCT
>Ga0123342_1006225_pt1 | contig 16692 bp, 13 predicted proteins | sample Turbeawhitnodule_FD_89960 | JGI IMG/M metagenome (GOLD analysis project Ga0123342, IMG submission 89960) | Root nodule microbial communities of legume samples collected from Mexico - Turtle bean Mexico white nodule | ecosystem: Host-associated > Plants > Roots > Nodule | place: Mexico: Nepantla... | reverse complement strand
CATATTTTTTTTTTTTTGTTTTTTTGTGTAGTGCCAAAAGTTTTTTTTTTTTTTTTTTTTTTTTTCTGTGGGGCAGAATGTTTTGGTTTCATTTTCAAGACTAAAGAATAATCGTACCAAAGGGTATGGTAGAGAAAGCAAGAGACATTGATAGAGACACATTTTATAATAGCACTAGGACCAAGTGTGAAAACATCAAAATTTAAAAAGCCAACGCCTTCTGAGATGAAGGTGTTCATTCTTTCATATTTTAGTTGGTCAAAAAGTAGTGTGTATGGGATGAAGTTGATGATCTCGGAAGCTGTGCCTCCTCAACATTTGGAGCTGACTTTCCCAACGCTTTCATTCCTTTACAAGACTTCATGTGTTTGTACATTTTCTCAGGCCTAAACGACTTCCCACATTGCCTGCATCATCAAGTCCTATTTATGGTCTTGTCATTGATGATTATGATAAAAACGTGAAATTGAATGTGTCTCGAAATATATGGGCATCAAGTACATAGCTCATGGTACACTACTCACATTTAATTGAGATGCATGAAACAACTGTGAAATCTTTAACACTAGACCCCGCAGCCAAAAGTTGGTAAACATCACAATCTGCTAATAAATGTCAACCCTTTTGTTTTATTTTTTATATTTTATTACAGGAAAATCTAAATTATGGATTTTTTACTAGACTAACACAACCATCCTGAATCTTCATTTCTCTGGCCTTTTTGTTGGAAACTTTTGCCACTTGTCGTACCAATAGACAGGTCACACACACACAATATATATTCATTTTGTTTATACTTATTAGACTAATAACTAACAGTCTAGTGCAGCTTCTGGTCTCCATGCACCTCATTTAGCTGAGTCTCAATCAGGTCCTGACAAGTACTAATATTGTATCCTATTGATCTTCTTCAGTGCTAAAACATCCTCCACAAATATAACCGTGAGTTTTCATGCACAGTTGCTTCTCACCATACTGATGAAATGCTAATAATAGAAATTATACTCAAGAGGTGACATGTTGAGTCACTTACGAGCAAATTGGTCCACCAAATGGTTTGGAAGAAGTTTGATTTAGCAAGTCGCCTAACTTTTTCCTGCTCCCGTTTGTTTCCTCTCCATCAAAGCTTTTTCTGCAAACAAGGAAAAAGAATGAGAAAACAGGAAGCAACAAAGCAAATAATAATATTAGGATCATTATTTTAAAATATTCAAAGTTCAATTGATAGCATAACTCATCACCTTGCCCCATATTGCTGTTTCTGGTCGTGATGGCCCCAAGAAGTCCTAAAACACCTCTCTGATCCTCCCAATCGGTCTCCCTTACAAATCTCAGGTTTTGTTTCAGGTATGTTGTTAGGTTCCTTCGAATTTTTTTTTTGAGCCTGGTTCATCAGGATGAGTGCTGCATCATTTGTATCCGCAGTGCCACAAGTTATCCAATTTCGAAATATGTTAGAAACTTTTGTAGAATTGCTTCTGATCTTAGTAAAGGATGACTGAGATGACGATGAGGATGAAATGGTGGACAAGGATGAATCAGGTGAGTGAGTTTTATTTTGGTCATCTTTGTGGGTGCCCTTCTTACTCAATAAATTGTGATACAAGGAAGGCAATGTGCAAGTTTCTAATTTCTCCTGGTGCATTTCATTGAAACTCTCTTTGCCTGTTTTGATCTCTAAGTGCTTCTCTTCTTCAACCTTAGAAGAGTCATCATCTGTCACAGACGACCTGTCTGAGCTGAAGACCAACGAGTCCTGACTGATTTCTGATGACCCTTTTGTTGGAGAATTTGTTTTAGAATTATGGTCTGCTTGAATCTGAGATTCTTCTTCTGTTAAGGACTGTGGCGGCTGCTGCTGGTGTTCTTTGTCCTCTACAAGTTGTGATTGAGGACACATCTTTTCAGCATTGATATCACAAACTGTAGTTTTCTTTTCTTCAAGTGAAGGAGTTGTTGCTGCAGCATTATCCAAAAAGTTGTCCAACTTAATGAGCCTTTTAACATTATTGGAAAAGTGCATAATGCTTTGGAAATGTCCATGGATAGAAATTATGGGTGGCCATACTCAAATATTAATGTGAATAACAAAAGTGGGAATAGCAATTTTCTGTAAGTACATACCAAATGGGATAGTGTGGATTTGTGATCCTTTGAGGATGTATTCATTGTCAGAGATGGGGGTTATGAGGTCGTCATCCAACAAGTCTTGCCACACATATCCACTCTTGTACCTCCTGCCGTTCAATAATTGTTAGTTACAAATTCATCATAACGCACACATATAGTTAAAGGTTAAAAAAATGAGGTATAGAAATGGACCAAGCAAGGATCAGGAGGGTATCACTCAACCTCTTGTAGGACCAAGAAAAAACCTCAGGCAATTCTTTCCCTCTCAATTCCCCAAGCCATCTCTTCACATCTTTTTTTCACAAGATAAAAGGCAATACCGTTAGATAATAAAAATCACATTAATCACAACAAAAATATCCATGAACACCAAGAACTCATATACACCTAGAAAGAGATTGTAAATGTGAAAGGTAATGTGATGTGACAAGAGGAAAGAAAGATAGAAACAAAGAGTCTGAAATGTAACAAGTGTTTGTATTTCTTTACTGTATTCACATCACCTTATGTGTAGTGCAGAAGAAACAACAAGAGGTACTATATATTCAGAGCCAGATGCAGAAAAGGAACACACCTCTTAGATAAACCCCATTACGAGTAAGATGAAGAACACGAATTAGATGAGGATGATCTGCACGACCACCTATCTGACTAAGGAAGTAAATGATGTGAAGCCTTCTGACTTCTCCTAAACCTTTGCCTTCCATTCCAATTTCTCTTGGTTTGTTCTTCTTCCTGCTTTTACTGCAATAAGCACCAACACCCTCTTAACAAATACAAGTACACTTCTTTTGAGGCACAACACAGACCACCCTCTATTGTTTAACTCAGCCATCTTCTATATATGTTTCAAAATATTATATAAAACGTAGAAAGCAGCTAACATTGGAAAACACACAACACAAGAGATCTTTGTCTCTCTGCCGGCCTGCCACACAAGAAACTGACATCACAGCATGCAAACCTTTATGTCAAATAAAATATTCACAATTTCATATAAGGTTAATATAATTATGCAGGCCTGCTAGGTAGCTACATGAGCATATATACATGGAGTGGTTACTTGTTCTTATCTTTTAACAAGAAAACAAAAGACATTTTATCTCGCTAACATAAACAAAACAATGAGAAACATCGAGACCAGAGAATACGAAACAAGTGATTGGTATGTGTATATTACCTTTACCTCTTCTTTCTAACAGAAAAAGCAGATAGATAGAGAGATAGAGAGAGAGAAAGAGAAAAGTGTGCAAGAATTGACCAGGTTTGAGGACATATAAAGATGTAGTTACAGAGTGGAACCAGCTTCAGGGATTATCTCATTTCTCGCGATTTAAGAAAACATATAATAAATGTATTATAGTAAGCTTTTGACTCAACATCATTGTTCCCCAAAAAGTTCATTTCTGTTTCTTCTTTTTTCTGTTCTATAGAGGGATGGTATGAAAAAATTAAAGATAATTAATGTGAAAATTAAGATTGATGAATTGACTTAAGGAAACTAAAAAATAAAATAATTTATTTAGTATTATGGATGTTGAACAGTAACACAAATAGTACTGTTTTGGAATATGTCTTTTATTATATTGTCTTTTTCTTTCTAACATAACTGTTTAATGTGCATATGATTCCACATATAAATTTTCTGATACCCTTTTACATTTTAGTAATATAGACAATTTATTATTATTATTGTTGACTTTCTGAAATTCAACAAAATCAGGGGTAAACCAGTTGGAATTATCTTACTGCAATGTCCTAATCAATTCTTAAAATTATGAAGTCTTATGCTTATGATTAAGAAAACATACCACTTTGACTTGGTCAAAAAATTAAATAAAATGATATATTGAATGCAGTGACCAAACTGAAACTGTTTGGACCTTTGCATATAATTAATTAAAATATATTAGGATAATAATATTTTATTATTATTATTACCGTTTTTTTATGTTTTTTTATAAAATACATTACTTTTTTTATAATTTTATTTTAAAGATGTAGCAACATGATTTGAAAACATTATTTTGTGAATAACTAAATTAATATTTTTACAGACTAATTAATAAGATTTCATTTAAAAATATACAGTTAACGGATACCAATGTTTATTATTGATTAATATAAATGGTTTATAATATGTAAAATTAATTGAGTATCATATTAGCAATATTAACTCTCTAAAAGAAATATTTTTTATCTATTATTCAATAATTTTTTAATACTTAAAAATTAATATAATTGTATATTTTTTTTTACATGAAAATGACATTGCTAAATATTTTATTAAGAAAACGTAGAAAATATTTTAAGAATAATTTTAATCACACGTTATCAGTAAAACTTTTTATTTGATTATAAATTATTCATCATTATGAATTTTAAATAATTATTATAAATTAATATCCATATGTTATACATAATAGTTTGTGATTGTGTAACGGAATAAAAATATAATACTCTTTTAATTCTAGTAATATTTATTCTAAAAGAAATGGACATGAAAATTTATTTACAAAGATTTTTTTATTGCAAGAGATATATGATCATTAAATGATAAAATCAATGGATATTTTGACAATTTTATAATTTATTTCAAATATACTAAGCAATTATTAATTTATCCTAAGAACCCTGCATTGCAGGAGATTGGGATCTGTTTTTTCTCTTAACACATTTTTTTTAGAAAGAAAAAAATATGTTCATTGCAAAAAAAAAGAAAAAAACACCCTATAACTTTAGATCTGATCAACATATATAATTACTGGTTACAATTTAAAAAACGTTTATGCTTTTCTACATATAAAATACTAGTTACAAAATACAATGAAAAGGATATAAAATAAATGAAGCTGTATTAGAAAAACTTTTTCATACTTTTTTTTGAAGAGAATTAAAATTAATTTATTCATTAGTTGTAATTTTTATACAAATTAACTTTTACTTAATGAGCTTTTTGCTTTCTAAAATTTTGTCTAGAAGAAATTTAAATTGTTTGTTTTGCTAACATCCTAACACAAAGATGCACCCAAATGCAACCAAAAAGAAAAGCAAACCACATGCTTAGAAAACCTGTTTGACTTAATTTGAAAACAAAAATTGTTGAAGACAAGTAGATGACAAGAAAGACACAACAAAGTGTTTTTGACAAATTGAAAAATCCCAAATGGCAATCTTGGCCAGCAAGTAGTAGAACACTATACAGAATAATCACATAAAGTGAAAATGAAAAAAAAAATATAGAAACAATGAAGAAAAATTGGAAACATAATGGTCCAAAAAACAAAGGATTTTGTTGAGATATTGACCTTTTCATGATGTGTAGATCCTCCTTTGTGTAGTGTGGTGATTCCATTGCAATTGAATACATGACACACAAGTTTTGTTTTATCCCTTTTGTCTTCCTTCCTTCAACATCACATTGCAATTTTCATCACAAGATGGCTCATAAATAAGTACCTGCAAATACAAACTAGGAAACTAATAATTCTCTGAAAACCATTCAATTAGAGATTGTCACCTTCAATGACAAGGAATCATATTCCATCTTTATATCATCATCTCTAATATGGCAAATAATTTCTTTCATTGAAGATCAAAACCAAATATCTAACATTTTTTATTTTTTTATATTTCACACAGAAATTTCCAAAATATAAACGTATTTATTGTTCTCTGATTTTCTTCTCTTTCCCATGTGAAAGTTGGTGCCAAGTTACTAATAATTTAGTTTATGGAATATAGTTTTTCCCTTTCTTTTTTCTTTTTGACATTTATGACTAATTAGCTAGAGCACGATCTCTTATTTTTTTCCGAAAATAGAAAATTGGGACCATGTTGTTTAATTAAATGAATTGGATGAGCAACTTATAAGATAAGGTTAGAAAAGTAGTGACCAATATTTATTAAATCATGTGATGGTGAACCTAGCTTGCTAATTTCAATTAAACTTTCACAAGGAGGGTCAGCTAAATAATAGAAAAGATGGAAAATTTTCTGCTTAAATAACAGACAATTCAACAACCTCAATTCATTAAAACATAAGTCAATTTAAAGGTCAATAATAAATTGTTTTTTATGACAAACATTTAAACAAATAAATTAAACCTAAACCAAGTAGAAATGTCAATTATATATATATATATATATATATATATATATTTCACTTGTTACCCATATATATATATATATAACCCAAAATAATCATATAATGAATACAAATACTATTAAAAAAATAATTCAATGGACCTCTCTCTACAACTTTGACTAACTTAATTAATATTTTGGTACTTAGATTGATTATTTTTAGTATAGTAAATTAGAGTTTAGATAAAAAAATATATAATTATGTAATTCAATAAAATTAATTCAGTCAAATTGTATATATAATAAAAAAATATGAATCATCTTTTATTTATATATATATATATATATATATATATAAATACAAAAAAATCATAAAATAGAAACCAATTTTTAGAGACAAAAAATAATTAGTTACTAGAGATCACGCCAAACGAGATTCTTTCATTCACATTTCTCTACTATTTTGTTGTCACTCTTGTCGCCGTTTTTGCTGCCTCTATCGCCGTCACATTGTCTCCATTGTTGCCATAGCTCCGTTCACGATCACGCTTCAGGTTAATTTTTTATTTTAAAATATTTTAACTTTAGTTATTATTTGGTTTACATATAGATAATTAGTTTTATTATATTATATTTGGAATATAATGTATTATGTTTTAAATTAGGTAATTGTTATATGTTGAACACACTTTGGTATTGGGTTTATGGTTTAGGATTTATGATTTAATATGTGATTCTGGAGCACATATTTTTGAATATTTTATTCAGATTTTGGTACATATTATACCGGTTTTTATAACCGGTGTTATATGTAATTGACATTTTACATAATTGAGATCTACATCAGTGATGAAACTAGTGTTATATGTCTCCTAGAAATGGTGTTATATGTGTTTTTTGCACTAGTGAATTTTACCTCTTAATTACTAAAATGGATAAAATTTTAAGAAATTATCGAAATAGGTAAGTCGTGCCAAGTGACACGATTTTAGTGTATTTGAACTCAAGTCGTACAAAGGTGACACAACTTTAAAATAACCAAATTTTAACTAGTCGTATCAATGTAACATGACTTATCCATTTTAATAATATTTAAAAAATTTACACATTTTTTATAATTAAAAGATAAAATTATATTTAGTAAAAGTTGCTATCATTACCCGAATAAGAGTTGAAATAACCCTTATCCATCTATACAATAAAAATCGATTGACTAAATGACGTTATTACTGTGAAAAATGGATGAGAAATATATCAATGTGGAAACATGCAAACTAAGTATAGAGATAAGATCTCCAAAATTTCAAAACCAGAGAAGAAACAAGTGGAGTTACTTTCAACTGTTCTTGAACCAAACCACTGGAAGTAAAGTGTAATCGACCAAAGAAAAATGGTTTTATATATGTGCATGCAAGTGCTACAAAACCATGACAGAAAAGATCACAACAGAGAAATGAATGAGGGAAATAAGGGAAGATATCTCATGCTCACCTGATGATGATACCTCAGTAGGAGGTTTTAGTGGCTGTGATTTTCCATTTTGTTGGAGTGCCTGTTGAATCTGTTTATAACAAGTTTCAACAATGTTATTTTATGAACATTTATATGGCCATTGCATAAAACCAAAGCAGTGAAGTTTGCATTATAAATTAGTAGTAACGTAGAAGGAAATTCTTAAAAAATTCTCCTCTTTGCCTTTCCTTATAAAGAAACTTTGCAGTAAGAGTGCCCCCACTGGCCACTAATTCTGAGCTTCTCTTACAAGAATGGAAATTTTTCTTTACCTTTCTAAATAAAATTCCCCTCATGATGCACTAATGACGAGGGATGACCAACAAAATAGTAATGCACAATCCTAAAAGCTTACAAAATAAAAATGTCTAACAACCATTTGAGTTTATTAATTTTCTAGCAGAACAAATTTTGCAACATGATCATACTTTTTTTATTCTATGAATTTCATAGAAGAGGGAGTTGATTTCTTGAAATCTATTAAGACTAAGCCATTTGGCTTGTTAAGTTTATAGAATAATATTATTTTGTATATCATATTATAGTTCTTTTATATGTTAACTAATTTTGATTAATTTGATAAGAAGATTTTTCTTGATTTTAATAATTTTTTTATTATAATATTTAAATTCATATTTATTTAGATCAAGTGATTAAATCAAGAAACACTAAAACAAAATGGTGTTACCAGCAGTCAAATTCCATCACCAAATGAAAGTTATCATTTTTTTAAGAGAAACTTAAACCCAAATTTACTTACTATAACCACTAAACGAAGATTGTTTAGTTAACATATTATGATTTTCATTATTCTTATTAGTATTATAATATTACTATTATTATTAATTATTATCACTAATAATATTATTATTTATATTATTAATTTTAATATTATTATTTTAATTATTAATATGATTTTAATTATTATTAATATTACAATATTATTATTATTATTAAAATATTATTATTATTATTAATATTATTGTTAATAATAATTATTATTATTATTAATATTATTTTAATTATTATTAATATTAACATCATTATTGTTAAGATTGTTATTATTATTAATATTATTGTAATTATTATTAATATTAAAATTATTATTATAGAGTTTATTGATAAAATTTATTAAAAAAAATTAATTCGTGTTTAATTACAGATGAATAATATTAATGTTTAATTATCAACGAATATTAACGATAAATATTGATTCATGTTCAAATTATTTTTTGAATTTACAGATCCATTGATAAAAACCGTCGATAATTATAAAACATCAATACATTTTTGAGAATAATATTTTTTATACTACACCAGACAACACTTAAAAGAGAGAACATGACCAAAATTTATTTTCATGACTTATAGTTTTATAAGCAATGAACTCTCAGGTTCAAATATTTATTAAAGTCAAAGATTCAATTAAAAAATAAAAATTACATAAAATGATACTAGTACATATTTGGTTTTGTATCTAATTAACTTAAACCAATGAGTGGTCTTGGAAGGAGAATCACAAATACAAATTTACGGTTAAGTCTACATATAGGTTGCTACCATTATTGGGGACGATGAAGACAAAGTAACTACACTTGATAATCTATTTAAGAGAGAGTCCTTGTCGCCAACCTTAGATGCATAATGCATGATAATTTATATGAATCTATTAGTCATATATTCTTTACCTGTTGGGTAGCAAAACAAATTTGGAATATGTATGAAAGTGAAACAACCCAGAACCAACACCAATACTGGAAAACAAGGAATCAATAACAAAACTGGAAATGTTTATTTCAGTGAACTAAACATCCACCCTTTTCTATTGGTAAGTGCCAAAGGTTCCAACAAAATTAAAGGAAACAAAACAAGTGATTCCTATTCTATGCAGCCGCAAGAGTGAGGGTTCCCATTGATCATGATCTCAATCACCTGTGAAGAAGGTTAAGCAATTCAGAAACAGAGGAAGATACAAGTAAGGCAGAAAACTATTCAAAAAGAATGAAGGGACTCACGTTTTGCCTGCCCTCTCTCTTACTCCCCACCCCTTATATTCACGTAGTCCTTTTTCCATTTGGGCTCCAACCGTTTCCTTTTGAATCTCCTCACTCCATCCACTTTTGAAAAGTTTGTTACACCCTTTTGGCCCACCTGTCTCTACTGATGTGTATTTTCATTTTGGGTATATTGTTTCATTGTATCATAACTCCCCTCCATGAAATGGGCCTTGTCCTCAAAGTCCATTGATTGTGGCAACTGGTCATGCAACAGTTAGTCTGGTATCACCTGCTGGTGTGGGTCTTCAATACATTTTTAAAAAAATGATATATGAAATATAGGATGAATGCGGGCAATCACAGGAAGCTGTAACTTATATGCCAGAGGGCCTATGCGTTCTAGTACGGGAAATAGGCCAAAATACTTCATACTCAACTTTTGATTTTTGCGTGAAGCCAGAGAGATTTGGCGATATGGTTGGAGCTTGACAAAGACATAATCTCCCACCGCTAATTTCACCTCTTTCCTTTTACCATTTGCATAGGCTTTAATCCTTTGTTGGGAGCGATGAAAATTATGCTTAAGTTGATCCAACAACATGTCACGCTCTTGTAACTGTTGGCTTACAATGACTTCATCATTTGGAGCAGGTGTATACCTTAAAATCTGTGGGGGATCATGACCAAATATTGCACAATACGGGGTCATGCCTATCATGAAATGAAAAGCAGTATTGTACCAATAGGCAGCCCATGGTAGAAGTGTATGTCAAGATTTAGGGGTGTGGTGAATGAAGCACCGAAGATACATTTCCAAACATCTATTTAAGACTTCGGATTGACCATTTGTTTGTGGATGATAAGAATAACTCATAGCTAAGGTCGTTTCTTGAGATCTAAAAAGGTGTTTCCAAAACTTACTAGTAAAAATTTTGTCCCGATTTGAGACTATAGAATGAGGTATGCCATGAATTTTGATGACGTTTTGGACTAAAACATCAGCCACCATGTGGGTTGTACGCAAATAAGGGGTATGAAATAGGAAAATTTTGAAAGTCTATCAATGACCAACATGATGACCGAGTACTCATGTGACAAAGGTAACCCTAAATCCATCGCTATATCTTGCCAAATTTAAGTAGGGATGGGTAATGGTTGAAGAAGTCCAGCCGGGGGTTGAGTGACATATTTGGCTTGTTGACATATGGAACAAGATCGAACATACTCCCTAATATCATGATTGAGGCCCTTCCAAAAAAATAAGCAGAGATACGGGCTAAAGTACGTTGAATGCCAACATGACCACCTATGGGTAAGTCGTGAAATTATTTAAGGAGTAGTTCTTTAATATTTGACTGAGTTGAAATGAATAACATGTCTTTCCAAAACCATAAATCATTGTGCTTAACCCAGAATTTGGGATCAATGGTGGCTACTAGAAATTCTTGCAAGGGATCATAGTGTTTTAGTTCGTGACGCAATTGGTGGAGAAAGTCAAATTGGAGACTAGAACCAACAAGGAATGCTCGGGACAGGGCATCTGCTACTTGCTTATCTTTATCCCGTTTATATTCAATCATTAAATCAAACCCCAATAGCTTTGGAAGCCATGCTTGCTGCCCTGGTGTTTGAATAACTTGAGCTTGCATTTCTTTGAGACTTTGATGATCCATTTTGATAACAAATTTTTGACCAAGTAAGTAATGACGAAACTTGGCAACAGCCTCTGTGATGGCAGTATTTCTCTAGCATATGCAGATTTCTGTTGCATGCGAGGTGTCAATTTCTTGGAAAAAAAATGCTATATAGGATGATTATTTTGAGTAAGCACAACTCCAATCCCAATAGAAGAAGCATCAGTTTCCAATACAAATGATTGGCTGAAATTTGGTAAAACCAACACAAATGCATGTGTCAATGCTGTTCTGAGAGTAGTGAAAGCTATTTCAGTATGTGTAGACCAACGAAAAGCATCTTTCTTCAACAGATCTGTAAGCGGTAATAATGGAAAAATTCTTAATAAACTTGCGATAATAGCTAGCGAGTCCCAGAAAAGCTCGAAGTTTTTTCACTGTAGTGGGAATTGGCCATTGTTTCACAACTGTGATTTTATATTCATCCACCTCGACACCTTCCTTTGTAACCACATGGCCCAAATATTAAATTTTTTATGGCCAAAAGAACATTTGGAGAGTTTGGTGACTAAGGAGTGTTGATGCAACAATTTGAGAACCTGATACAGATGATCAAGATGAGTAGTCCAGTTTAGACTATAAATCAAAATATCATCGAAGAAAAAAAGTACAAATTTTCGCATAAAATCAACAAAAATAGAATTCATGAGGGCTTGGAAGGTAGTTGGGGCATTTGTCAACCCGAATGGCATGGCTAACCATTCATATAAATCGTGATGCGTTTGAAAGGTAGTCTTATGGCGATCGACAGGTTGCACCAATATTTGATGATAGCCGAAACGCAAATCTAATTTGGAGAAGAATTGAGCTCCAAACAATTCATTCAATAATTCATCGAATGTGGGCATAGGAATCAAATCCTTGATGGTGACTGCATTAAGGGCTTGATAATCTCTACAAAAGCGCCATGTACCATCTTTCTTTTTCACTAGTAGCATTGGTGAAAAGAAAGGACAAGAGTTGGGTTGGATGATACCTTCGACAAACATCTCTGTGACCAATCGTTCAATCTTGGTTTTCTGACTATGAGGATAGCGATAGGGGCACACTCGCACTGGGGCAGTATTGGGTAGTAAAGGAATGTTATGATCGTGTGTACGAGAAGGACGTAATCCATGAGGTGGTTGAAAAACAACCTTGTATTTATGCAGCAGCACCCTAATGTTAGGGTCTAATGCAGAAGGTAAATTGCACAAGAGAACTCAGTTGTAACGTGTATAATTCTCCAATTGCACTAGTCACCTGCAAGCGTTTGAAGTGATGAAACTGAGCTAAACTAGCTTGGCTGCTAGTGTAGCCTTGTAATGTAATTATAGCGCAATCCATATAAAATGCAATGAAATGTTGATTATAGTTAACCAAATGTGTGTCTAACGTAAGCCATTGAGTTCCCAAAACCAATTCTACAGCAACAATTGGAAGTAAATAGGCTAAAACGTGTAAGCAATAACCTTGAATATGAATTGGAATGTTATGAACTTGACCTTCACAGGCCAATTGTTCCCCATTCCGTACTACCACTTGAAACGGAGGTGCTGGATGAGCGGTTAACTTGAGAAATTTGACAAGTCTAGGTTGTATGAAATTATCCGAGTTGCCTCCATTCAAAAGAATTTGGGTTTCTATCCCATTAATATACCCTGTAAAACGGATTGTTCCTCTGGCTGTTGTGCCCTTCAAAGCATGGTATGAGAGGTGATGATCGAAGCCATCATCTTGTGGATTGACTGCGGCTAATTGATGGTAGTCTAACTTAGCAACAAGGTCGTCCACTTCTTTTGTCGTTTGTAGGAGGAAATAATGTTTATTGGCACACTTATGAGTTAGAGAATATTTTTCATCACATGATAACCACAAGCCCTTTTCTCTACGAAATTGTATATCTATTGGTGATAATTTGTTAAGGTGACTAGGTTTTAGCAATGTAGGCAAAAGAGGAGAAGTAAGGTTTGATGAGGGAGAATGTATGAATGGTTTCTGGTAACTTTGGGATTGGGGGGATATTAGGTTGATTTCGGGGGAGAAGGATGGATAACGAGGCTGAGGTGAAGGAAATAGAGGAATCGATTTTTCCTCAAAACAGTTTGGCTAACACGACTGCCTGGGATAGGGATTAAGGTATCCGAGCAATAACCTCTTTTCGTAGTGGCGGAATTAACTTGCCCACAAAACAATCCATGAGCAGCAATTCATCCATATCAACAGCTCAATTAGCAAGCTCAATGAAAGAATCATAGTATGCACCCACTGAAGTATTTTGAGTAAATTTAAGTAACTCCGCTTGTGGATGGTCAAACTGTGAGGGACCAAACTGAAGGTGAATCGCTGTTGCTAACGAATACCAATTTGGAATCTGATTGGACCATTCTAACATTTGAAACCACACCAGCACCTTACCATCAAATTGGAACAATGCTATAGAAACCTTTTGATCATCGGGGATGAAGTATACTCGAAAGAAACGCTCAACCTTATATAACCATTGGATGACATTATCGGTGGAAAATTTAGGAATATCCACGATCATGTAAGGTTGGGGCTGCAACACCAAAAAGAGCTGACGTGAAGTAGCGTTGGATTGGGAGTTCGACCCATCGGAGCAAAGTGACTAAGAAGTGGTTGCCTTGCCGCGTTGATGTAGCAGAGATAAAATAGAATCCAGTGCTTGTTCAACTTTCACAAATCTGTCATTGTGTCCCTGAAGAAGCGTCTGCATCACCTCAAAGGTTTGATAGAATTTGAAAAACTGCGTAGAATGGTTCGTCAGGGCTTCTGTCACGCATTTAACATTTGCTTGAATGTCCTTCATCCGTGTGTTTTTCGCCATGATGGGTCAATGAAAGCACCAATGAAACAACCCATAACCAACACCAATACTGGAAAACAAGGAATCAATAACAAAACTGGAAATGTTTATTTCAGTGAACTAAACATCCACCCTTGTCTATTGATAAGTGCCAAAGGTTCCAATAGAATTAAAGGAAACAAAACAAATGATTCCTATTCTATGCAGCCGCAAGCATGAGGGTTCCCATTGATCATGATCTCAATCACTTGTGAAGAAGGTTAAAAAATTCAGAAACAGAGGAAGATACAAGTAAGGCAGAAAACTATTCAGAAGGAAGGAAGGGACTCACGTTTTGCTTGCCCTCTCTCTTACTTCCCACCCCTTATATTCACGTAGTCCTTTTTTCCATTTGGGCTCCAACCGTTTCCTTCTGGATCTCCTCACTCCATCCACTTATGAGAAGTTTGTTACACCCTCATGGGCCACATGTCTCTGCTGATGTGTATTTTCATTTTGGGCATATTGCTTCGTTGTATCAGAAAGTTGGCTTAGACTTACCTTAGTGCACCACAATGTTGCTAAAATACATTATCAAGGGTACAAAAATCTTTTCATTGGTTCAGAAAAACTTAGGTTGGATTACAAATAAATATCCTAAAGTTGTTTTTTCTTACTTTGTGTGCCCTATAATTTGCATCAAATCTTTGGGTTTTTGTCCTTTATTACACAAACTTTTGCTCCTGGTATGGGTTAACTTTTATCAGGCTTTCTAATATAGATTTTATGGACTCGTGCAGTTGCTCAGAGTTCTCCATCACAAATTTTTGTTTCCTTGTATCTTAACTTCTATATCAGTAAAGAAGGCATTTCTTCAGCCGGTTATAGCCTCTATACGGCTCCTTCCTCTTGGTTCTACACATCTTTTCTGTACCTGCAGCTTGAGGCTTTTCTTGTGGTATAGATTGCAAAGTAATACAACTTATGCCCTATGTTGGTTGGAATAAAGGGAGATAATTACAGAGGTACGGAGATAGGGGAGTAAATCAACAAGTTCATGGAACACAAAGTTCTGTCATTTTTTTTGCTACTCTTAAGTCTATGAATGTTAAAAAAAACATATAATGGGAATGAGTGTACAATATTTGCTTTAATTCAGCTTTTGTTTCATTGATTTGATTCATTAGTTATTTTGGGAGAGATTAGTTTAAGAAAATTAGCTCTATATACGAATTTTGTTTTCTGCTCAACCCTAACATCGCAACCTGTTATGTTGGTCCAAGCATCACCAATGTGATGATGGATTCTTTGTCAATATGTATTGTGTCTTTGTATCTTTTTATTTTCTTTAATTTGGTGTAGAGAAAGACCTTCCTTGTTGTTATGTGTTTTGCTCCGAGGGAGGTGTCCATAGAAGCGCTCTTGTTAACGTATTAGCCTATAAAAATACAATGAAATTTGATATAGACTTTTTGTAGAGGTCCAAGTGAAGATCAATGGATTGAAATTTTTGTATTTAGACTATCCCTAATACTTCCATTTATTAATATTCTTTATTTTCAATAAAAAATAATTAAATCAAAATTCAGATACACAGGCACAAAGTGAAAATACTTACAATAACTTTCTTTTTTACATTGAAAATGTGAATGAGACTAAAACCAATGCAGCACAACAAAATCAATATAACCACCTTCCGTGACTATTCAATTAGTTTTTCTGTGATATGTTTATATAATAAAAAAATATCTATTTTTTTAAAAAAATTAAATAATTTTAAAAATTATTTTACACTATTTTTTCATCAAATAATTCCATATTTTCATCGTACTTTTCTTTCGATATTTTTTTTGTCTATTTTCTTTTTATTTCTTCAAAGTGTAACAAACACTTTGGTACGTAATGTTGTCATGGTTAATGTGATCATCATAATTGGTTGAAGACTACAAAACAAAACATCCTAACAAAATGTACTAGACTACCAATTTCTTGAAAATAAGTTAGATCAAATTAAACTTTGAATTAAAAATGACTAAGTTTCTTTTATCCATCTTAACTTAGAGTGAATATGGCAGATCATAGAATAAACTCCAAAAAGTTAAAATATATTTATAAAATTAATTTAAATAAAAAAAAATATCTTTTCATGACTAATCAACCTAATTTCATAGTTTAACTCAATTACTTGACAAGTGGTTTAACTTCATGCTTGAAAATATTGAATTTTTATGTGCGAATAGTTACACACACAAATGCTCTCTAAAAATTGATTTTTATTTCATGATTTTCTTGTAGTGTGCACTATTTGAGAAAAAAAAATTATCAACATATATATAAATATATATATATATATATTTATATATATGTTCCTTGTCAAAGCTTGATGGTAAATAACCCTTTTTCAAAGGTAAAATATGATTATGTATACATATGTGTCCATCACTCTTATTTTCAATACAACAAGCATACCACAACAAGAAAAAGTGGT
>Ga0123342_1006224_pt1 | contig 16694 bp, 4 predicted proteins | sample Turbeawhitnodule_FD_89960 | JGI IMG/M metagenome (GOLD analysis project Ga0123342, IMG submission 89960) | Root nodule microbial communities of legume samples collected from Mexico - Turtle bean Mexico white nodule | ecosystem: Host-associated > Plants > Roots > Nodule | place: Mexico: Nepantla... | reverse complement strand
TGTGTTTAATTTCCAGCACTTCTAATTTCAGTTTGCTTATCTTTTGTTCCTTTCTTTTCGGTTCAATTTGATCATAATTGGAACTTCCATATGAGTTTTGGATTTGGTGCTAGTTTTGGTGAGCTCTTGACTTAGAACATTGATCCAATTCTAAGAAAAGTGTCTAACTATTGTCCAACTCAAGTTGATTCCTAATAAGATCAAGAATCTTTCTCTTCTATGCTATTGGAATCACATCATAACTCAACCCCACCCTCTTAAATACCCCACCCCAAAAAAATACAAAACCAACAAATTAAAAGCTATTAACCTTATTCACCTAGTCAATTGAAGCATCTCTCAAACATTATAATGCCTAAGAAATAAGAACACAAGCTGTAAAACCAAAGTTTCCTTTGTTTCTCTTTGTTTCCTATTGAAGTCTTGACTATCATGTCCACTAGTTCTGACCAACATCTTTAACTCAATTTCAAAATCTGAACACCGTGAACCATTATTACATATTTACTCCTTTAATCCCATCAGGACCTACAGCAACTGATTTCTGATAGCATTTTCATTTGTTTTCAGTTGCCCTGAACATTAATGCTAGAGAAAAGGTTCCAGATATTGTCCATGAATTTACCTGGGATGCTGTTTGATTTCTTCAGGACTAGTATGCAACCTGGAGATAACAAGCCGAACATACCTGCATAAGAATTGTAAATAATATAAGAATAGAAAGATGATGTTGCTTCATACTATACTCTAATTGCATGTAAACCTTTAATTGAACTCCAACATAAAAGATAAGCATGGTTCAAAAGGTTCACTTATCTCATGTATGGATTGATAAAATAAAAGGGTCTAATGGTTCGTCTTCAAAGAGGAATCTAACCACAAAAGTATACTGTGTGTTTATAAATAATGAATGCTAGAAACAGGCTAAATTATTTCTGTCAAACAACCTTGTTTTGACTTAAAACAATTATTTGGGTGACCCAATGAAATAAAACATATGTTTGACTATTTGTGGCATACCTAAGAAGCACTCAGCTTGAAAGGCCTTCTAGGTATATAGGCAGCAGTGGCATTGGTACAGGAAGCTACAACTTGATCAGAAAAGTTCTGGAGGCTGCACTTGTCTTTAGCGGTTCTGAAACAACATACAGGTGTAGGTTGGATCAATTTTATGTCTTATTCCATAATATACCTAATGCTTTGGTAGTTATTCTATATTTGTATTTTTTTTTGGTGTGGAATATTTAGTCCTCAGGATGGGAAACTAAAAATTGTTTGAGTTTCTTTAGTTGTGTAGCTTCTTATTTGAGACAAGGTCAAGAAAAGCAAGCTAACTGAGACGTTATAGGAAGGAGATACCCTCAAAAAAATTGGAGTCAGTGGCGGTCCCTAAATTTCATTTCTTCTTCTATAAGGAAAATTGATCAAAAGTTCATGGAAAGAAGAGAAGTATCTAACACTACAAGGCATGTATGACCAGCACTGACAACAAGATGCATCCCACAAATGAGTCACCACCACCACCTAAGAAGAAAATGGAATACAATGCTAAGAAAGACATTCACCCCCTATGACACGAGGAATGGAATATCAGAGAGATGCAAACAAACCAGATCTCCAGCGAATTATTTAGTTCATATGAGTATAAACCATACATGAACATCTAAAAGTTAAACTCAAGAGCAACACTCATAAAAAGATAGATAAAATGTATTACAAAACAACACATAGAAGTGATGACCATAAATGATGCTTCGGACTTTCAATTGCCAAAAAGGCATATAACATAGAATTTGAGAGCATACCTAATCTCAGAGTCCTTCCTTTCACGAGGAGTAACCTGAAAGGTAGAACAGAGATGAAAGATTATGTTTAGTAAAAGAGTATATAAAAGCAACTAAGCAACAGAGATATCTTCTGTCATACCTCACTTCCATTTAATATCTGAACTTTTGCTAAACGAGCAATCAAAACAAATCTTGGAACCCCACCTTTTCTAGAATCAGTAATTGGGTTTTCAGAAAGCCTGATATCCTTCATTGTTATTAAAGATGAATAATTAGAATTGAAGCCAGTACTGCAAAGTTCAGTCTAAAATAAACCAGTGAAAAAGAAAAATGAGAAAATGGTCCCTATAGTGATGATGAAAGATAAGTTACAAGAGTGTAGCTACAAAATAATCTTGAATTGCATCCCCGATTTACCATTTTCAAAATGGATTATGATATAGGCCATGGTCCAATAAACTTCTCAGCACTTGTAGAACAAGAGACCAAAAAGCAAAATGAACCAGACTTCTTCAAAAGTTAAAAACCAACAGGAGAAATTCAATTCCTTTGAATTCTTATGATCATTGCAGGCAGCAGTCCTAGACTCGTCATTACAGATACATCAAAGCAACCATGATATGCGTACTCAAGAATTTATATTAAATATGTAATCCTGATCAACATTTCACAGTATAAACTTACCACCAAGTTAGGAAACAAGTTTAATGAGTCAACAGAGGCCAGATCACCAATGTTGTTATTACCTGAAAAATGATTTGAAAGCCTTCAATTGGTATCCACAATCCAGATTTCCTTGGAGTATGTTGAAAATGATATTTATCAAGAGGAAAAATATAATATTACCCAGTAGAAGGCGGCATAAATTTTGAAAGGGTTTATAGCATGTAACTTCTGATTCATGCTGCTCTTTATTATCAGGATAAAAGAGAGAATTCAAACAATTCTTGTTTAAATAAAGCTTCTCCAAACTGAAAAAGTTAACCAAGTATAAATAAATCAAATCGAAAGACTTAAAAACATATCTACCCAAAAGTAGAGACACTGTTGGGGGGAAGAAATACAGGACCGAAGAAGAGATGAATACTAATGGCCAGTTCTAAGGTACAATCAGTACTTCCAGTGATACAGATACCATCTAGGACTTTTAACCATATTTCAAGCTAATTATACTTCACCATCATGCTTACTGTTGTTGAGAGGTAGAAAATCAAGAATCATATGAATGAATGCGTATCTTGAGTACACAGCAGAAGCTCTTATTTATAATTACAGTTATAAATATAACAGACAAGAGTTACATAATCATACAGCTCATAATATCTTAATTATAGTACTTCTCTATTCACACAATATCATAATCACAATTTACAAGATTCCTAACACCAACCACTCACAATCAGTAGTTAACTGAAATGATAATGGATTAACTAAATTGTTAACTGGTTAGATCAAGTCCTAAGTTATAATTTTAGGTACGATCAAAATGGAAGTAGATTTCATTGTTGAAGTTAGATGTGGTTAAAAGTAAGATAGGATCATTTCCAAATGGTGTCAGGAGGACTGTATTCTAGAAGTAAACAAAACTGCCATTACCAACCATCTTAGCTGAGAAAGCTTCATAATTTCATTCCATTCATCTATACAGTTATCTTCCAAATTCAACAGCCGCAGATAATCAAATCCCTGAACCATAGAGGATGATGTAGGCTGAACAGAAAAGCAAAAATTAGAAGGCTTTAAAATGCTAGTAATTTATATTTAAAAGATCATCAGAAATTGAAGAGTAACATAAAATTAAACATGAAAGGGAAAACCTAATACGCACAAAAGGAATTATCTCCATGGGAGAAAAAAAGTACTCCATATTTTAATGTCAAAACAGAAATAGCATAGCACATCCAACTAACCAGTCAGCCAGATAAGAGAAAACACATTCAACAAAACATCTCAATGTGAAACAGCCATTATGAAGGCTGAGAAATATTGAAACGTGTAAACTATATCCACAACACTATTCCCTAAATATGTCCAGCTTGCATTCTATAGCGATCACTTGAGATGGTGAATCAAAATGGGAGAAGGTGGAGACCAGTTATTCAGATTCCCCAAATTGAACATCATAAATTCAGGCCCTGGGGTACTTAAAAGATTGTGACAGTTTCCAATGTTTATTAATCTGCCCTCTAATTGGAGGAAGACTCAGCCTACAGGCTACAGCTTTAAGATACATGGCAAGCATACCGAACCAAAGGCAGCATACCAGAATTCTGCTTATATTGTTTCCCATTATATGTAGCTCTTCAATTGTTGTCAATGATGGTCTAAGCAACTCAACCTGCCCAGTTAAAACAGAAATATTTATCAATTCTAATTTATACCATCGGGAATTTTTTTAAGATAAACATTAGAAAACATATAGAAGGAACCTGCTGCCAATCTACACCAGTATTATTTAGAACCAGAACTTGGATGATTTTCAGTATTGGAAGATCGGTTTTATATGGTGACATTAATATGTTTGATAAATTGATTGTCCTCAGGGCAGGCAACTGTTCACAAATTATGCCAATATCCTGCAAAGAGATCAATTGAAAAGAAAGTAAATGACAAGTACCCTCAATCAATCACTAACAAAGTAGTAGGCCAAACAAAAAACTAAGTAAAAGAAGGGGGGGTCTCACACATGATAAGTGTCTAGGTTTTTTTATCGAAAAAGGTGATCATAAGAGATAAAAAGAGCAAGGACTATAGCTAATAAGATATTCTACAAAACAGTTCACAAAACAATATTAAACAATAAATGAAGTATAGTATAGTCCATTAGCCTTGCTATATTGTAGTCCCACTATGACCCTTTTGCCTCCTCATTAACCTTCACTTCCCCTCCTCCTCCGTACATAAGGTCTAGACATCCATTGTAACTAGAAAAAAGAAGAAAGAAATATAGCAAGGTTGTCCAATCCCTTGACACATTAGAAATGGGAAATCTCTTAAAACACTCCCATAGTTGACAGAAGACCAACTGATAAACCAATAAAATATAAGCTGAACACAGAAATGGCATGCAATACAGCAATATGCTTGTTGTCTCATAGACAGGCTTATACAAAGACTATGTTGTCCACAAACTGCAAATAACAACACCTTTTACTTAATTACACAACCTACCCTACTATCAAATATGTTGAAGATCTCATCAACTAAAAATATGCTAAGGCTGATATGTTGAAGAATTTGGAAGCATTGTGATACACAGCAGATAGTACCTATCAAGCGGCTACAATATTACAAAGGCTACCACTAAATTAATGCTAACAATATGGGAAATTTTGTCTGCTCATTTCATTTCATTCAAAGCATAAATAGAGGTGGAGTAGAGTCATGGGCTCCTGACAATAGTATAGGATGTTTGAGAGTTCTTAATTAGAGACTGGATGGAACAACCAAACGGAAAACATAATGAAAGAGCATGACATGGACCTCTGTCTACATTGAAAACCCTCTAAGCCATCTGGGTTGCTGCACTTTATGCTTGGGCCAATGTATTCGCCTTGGAGAGGTATTTACGCACCTCTCAATACCCTCGGGTTCAAAAGAATCTGTCCTCAAAGATTGCAACACATGGATTGAAATGAGAGGGGTGCAGTGGGGTCAGAAGTTTGTGATCGATATGGTAGGCTCTTTGGTGGATTTAAAGTGGGGTAGTTGGTTAGGGTGGCTGGTTAAAGGGTAGAGTGGGGTGGTTGATGGATAATATTAAGAAATGGAATTGAAGTCTAACAAACTCTCGCTTGGATAGGCTTTAAATGACTCTGATACTATATTAATAAGTGAATTTTAAGCCTAACTAAACTTTACAAAACCAACTAATAAGGATGTTTCCAATGATGAGACTGGCGGGGTTGACCATCACACAAGGAGATGTTCCAGATCTGGTGATCACCAAACAAAACTGAACGACCAGCAGAAGACAGCGACAAACCCAAACAAGGTAAGGACAAGCAAAGTGGGATTGATACCAACTTGAAAAAATAAAGAAAAAGAGAAAGTATATTTTTAGAGAGCTTGAAAAGGTCTCCCTTACATACAGCAGATGACAGTGACAAACCCAAACAAGGTAAGGACAAGCAAAGTGGGATTGATCGCTCTGATACCAACTTGAAAAAATAAAGAAATAGAAAAAGTATATTTTTAGAGAGCTTGAAAATGTCTCCCTTAGGTAGTTATATCTATATATACAGCAGATCTGTGTGATACAATGATGAGAAATGAAAGAGTAAAAAGCAAGTAATCCTAGGTACAGATAGGTACTATTCAAAACAACTTTTGAATAAAAGCTTACTTAACCTACTCTAAACCTATTCTAATAAAGAGAGAGGAAGTGCCTCGGTAGTTTGCAATAGTCAATTATCATACAAAAAAACTTAACAGAAATTACTAAATCATAATCAGATATTAAAATGTAAAGGAGAATTTCATAATACACACATTCCAACGAAAATGCTAATAAAAATAGAAAAATAGATCCAGTTTTCGAACAGTTTGGGAAAGCTTATTTCCCACAAAGTAATTGTATGTTTCTCTTCAAAAGATCTATTAGGAAGCTAGCAAAAGAAGTTATTATTTCTTCAAAATATGTTTAACCAAAAACACAAATCATTGAAGTTCTTGGTAAGACTTGCATGGTAGGTATGTTGAAAGAAGTAAATAAGAAGCTGCAACAGTTGCTGAGATTGATGATCACTGACAAAACCTGGTTGCAGAACATACCTTCCACTCCGAAAGCATGTTCCCAGTCAGGTCAAGTTCTTTTATATCTATCAACAAAAATAAAAGACGGTTAAAGTGCAAGGATCCTGAAGATATCAAAACAGAGAAAATTGCAAAAGAACTCATTACCTATGTTGAAATTGTTACAGGATAGAAAAAGATATCAAATAATCAAAGTTTCAAATTATAACTTCAGTTCGAACCAGCTTAAGCAAAAATAAAACCTAAGGTACAAGCAACTACTGATACAGCAATGTTATCTCAAAATAAAACAAAATCACTGATATAACTAAGCTAATGTGTATTGATCTTGATATTAGCAAATAAATGAGAGTGTTCTAGAATCAGGCTTACTTGGCACTGTGTTATTAATTTGAGAAGGGATTCCAGGGGAACTAACGCCCATGTATGACAATGATACACTGGTTAATTCCTCAAATCTTCTTAGCTTATCTTGAATTTTATCTTTACCCAAAAGTTGAACGGATACTCGCTGGTTGCTTGTTGAAAGGACATACATTTCATCTGCACAAACGAAGAAAAATTATGTTTTATTTTCCAGGTTTTGTCAGTGTATGCGTACCTACAAAAAAAAGTACATACAGAAGCAGACTAGAATGTAAAAAATTATTTTAGAATAGATAAGGGTAAAATTTGAACAAAAAATAGTGAATTCCTTTTCAGTTCTTACCCCAAAAGAAAATAAAAAATATTACTAAAAGAACACAAATTGGTCTAAAGGATTCATATCAAATCAATTTCTAACAGTCTCGAAATAGATATATCAGATCAACAGGCAGGAAGATTATGGAATTCAAAATGAATAATTTGTCAGTGTACATTTCTTAGAGAATTTTCTCTACCACTATGGTCTCTACTTTAGATATAAGAGAATTTATAATAGTAAAATATAATTACAAAATTAGTACTACTTAAATCCTGCACCATCGATCAATTTCACAACAAGCTGTAACAGAGTTTTATAATGGAAATTAGCATTAAAATTAAATGTCATCCTCCAACCTATACTCACCTATTCAAGACATGTCAACAAAACCAAATAACTGCAGTAACAGTTTGGTAACAAGGGTAGAGAAAACAGCTCCACTACAATAAAGTTTACCTCTTTTCTGTCATACCAAAAATTAAAGTGAAACCATTTTCACCCTCACTCATGGACCCAAAATATAAATGCTTTAGCCACAAATGAATTCAAGCCTGAGACATACCCTCTTCATCTTTTGTAGAGTCACTTTTGTATCTACTTTCAAGAGCTTCCAGCAATGAAATCCCTTGGTTCAGATTGTGGGCACGAACAAATGACCCTGATCTTTCTGACTTAGCATGGAAGTAGCGGACACCATTCACGGATCCATCATGTTTTCCTTCTCCGTTGTCCCAGTCAACTCCAACCCAAGTGTCTGAATAGCCTTCTACAGGTCCCACATACTTAACTGTACCAATTCGTCGAGGATCACCCAACACATGTACTCGTTGACCCACCCAAAATTCATGTCTTGGCTCTAGGGAATCCTGCATCTTTTGTTAAAGTTGGCTGAGAATTACTCTTGAAGAAAACATGTAAGATATTAATCACAAATACAGTTTAACAAATCATAAGATATATCCTTGACACAACAAATTAGTTAATGCGGATATCCCTAATTGGTGTACTCATTTGGTGTATTTGTTTTACCCTTCAATAAATCTTAATATTACAAATATTATGCTTTAACTACTCAGCATCACATACACTAAACTACCATACATCTAATGTTTATCCCAATTTCTACAAATTAACAGCCCTCTATATTTTATCTATCTTCAACAGTGAGTTCACTCCAAATGAAATTAGATAAATATAACATATCCATTAGTCCACGTATTAAACGAACCTTTATTATCAAGAACCGCATTCATACCCCAAAACCCGCCGGTCTTCACCCTCAAAATTTTACTTAGAAACAAATGAAATATAATTCTTAAACACATTTCAAATGTCCAATAAATCAAGCCTAAATCCAAAAGTGTCCAAAAAATTCCCCTTGACCTTGGTGTATCTTTCCCATCGTCATTTTCCTGAAATCTTTAACGGCATTACACTTTAATTTCAGTAGATGATTCAAGTACCTACAAACTTAAATTCGTGCAAGGTTCCACTACTGCAAGAACAAGACTAATACTTTTTAATTTCTACTCCATAAATCACTAAACAGTTGCAAAACATTTTACAACACATAAACCAAAACAGAGGAAGATAATTTACCGATGAGAGGAAGAGAAATTTGCAATGATGCAGAGCCGGAGTCGCTGCCAATCTTTGTCAGAGTCGTTGAAAAGCCTTGCCGGAGTACTAATCGTGGTGGCTCCTGTCGGTGGTTCTTGCGTGAGGTGGCCGGGGTTTGCTAAGCGCACTTCTCCAATTCTCCTTTCCCTTCCCTTTTGATTATCATAGGTTTTCTTGCATTGTTGTTAACATCTATAATTTAAATGTTTAACATTCATTATGTGAGTGGTCCACTTATTTGATTTTACTCAGACAGTCACATAAATAAATAAATAATGTTGGATATATTTGTGTTTTTTATAACTAATTATATTTAATTAGATTAATATTTTTTTATCAACGTTAACTAAATTTTTTATCTAACTTTTTCACTTTTTTCTTCTAATATATATAATCGCATTTTTCTCTCTATTCCTCCTCCATCTCTTATTTTTACACTCTTTCACTTATATTAAATAATTTAATAACATTAATTAAAATTTCAAAAAAATTATCAATATATATATATTATTCGTGGCCGCATTTTTTATTTGTATCATTATTATATTTATATTTAAAATAAAAATAATAATAACTAAATTAAATGATAATAAAATATCAAAACTATAATTTAAAAAAAAATAAAGAATAAAAAAAATATTGTTTGACGCCGCAAGAATATTCTACATCTAATAAACTACGTTTAATAAAATATTGTTTCCTTCCACGTTTGAAAAAGTATATTAATATTAAAAAAAAAAGTTTTTAATTAATTATAAAAATAATTAATTATTTACTAAATATTTAAAAAATAAAAAATGACTACAATATTTAAAATAAAATAAAATATAAATAAAGATAAAATATAAATAAATTTGTATAGTATATATAAAACAAATATAAAATTAAGTTTCTCCTATTTTACAAACTTCTCTATCAAATCAAACTGATAAAAATTATTTTTTTCATTATTTCATTACACGAGTAAAGAACATTTTTTATTTTTTAATGTGTATGTTATTATTAAATAAAAAAATAACTTCACTAATAAATAAATATCTATAAAACAACTTATTTAATTATAAGTCTGCAACTACTCTCAAGATATTTGTATTTTTTATATTAATTACTTTATTTATATATTTTAATTAATGATTTTACCTAAATATAATATAGTATTTTTTTCTAAAACAAAATATTTATCTTTATTTATTTTAACATTACACTTCATATCTATGAGTTGTTTATTAATGTCAACATATAGATATTATTTAAACTCGTTTTTATTTTGATAAGAAATATTCATATTAATTGATTATAAACATGGATAATGTTTGATTTTAAAAATTTGTCATGGAAACAAAAATGTGTATGTGTATACTTGTTTGTCATGATTCTCATCCTAATATTTCATTATACTCATATTCGTTTTAAATTATTAAATTATACATATATTATTAATTAATATTTGTTTTTCCTGTCATATAGTTTTTTTTATTATCTCTCCGTGCTTTTGCCACACAAGTAGTTTTTGTTTTTACACAAGCCATTTTTTTGTTTGTTACAACCTTAATTACACAAAACTTTTGTATGGTATCATTCTTGTATATTGCATTTTAAGAAACATGAAGTTAACATTAAGAATGTTTCTCTGAATTTTAAGTATTTAATCACATAAACATAAACTCTTAATTTTTTGGGTTTAGGATTTAGCTAAATCCTAAATCAGTTAAACTCTACACTTTATTGATTATCTTTTATATTCTATTTGATCTCTGTTTCCTTTCATTTGAAAAAACTTTTGTTTTCTTAAAACAAATACTATTTAAAGAGTTTGACTTGTTAGTACCAAACTTACTTGGATTTTCAAGATTTTCTATCTCATGTTAACACACTGACTGTCATTTTTTCTTTATTTAATTTCATTCAAATGATCTATTACATTTCAACAAATACAGTCAACGATTTTTTTGAATTAACACATTTTATTGTTATTTTTTAATCTTTTTTTAATTATTTAACGTTTATTTAATTGTTGTTTTGTACTTTGATTTGATACTTACATAATTATAAATTGTTTTTTTATATTTAACATTAAATATTAAAGAAAAAAAAAGATGGACTTCCTTAAACATTGATAATATTATATTTATTTTGCTATGATTTTTTAATATAAAAAATAGTTAATTTTTAAATAATAAAAAGATGGATATGGACACACGTATGAGTACATCCCTACCGATGGAGACGAAGAGGAAAAAACAAAATTTATGCATGTTATGAAGAGAAATATAAAGATAAATTTTCACCCCAAATGTAAAATTACAAATACTGTATAACTCACAGTCATTTCACCCCTTATTGGAGAAAAACAAAACTAAACAAATATCACTTTTCTTTTCAATTTGTTATTCAAATAAAAATTATTAAATATATTTAATTTTTTATAAGAAAATATAAAACCTTATATATATTGTTGTTTATGTACACCCAATATAGTCTTACATGGGCTGACTTAGTAGTGAAGGTGAAAAACAATTTAAATACATTTTAACCCATCGATACGCTTTTTAAAGATAAAATCATGACGGAATATCGACCTCTAAAACAAACAATACTTTGGATATAGAGATTAACCATAACGATACTGACAAATATGATTATATATACCTTTCAAAATATGAAAAGCAAGATTAAATAAAGATTAAATAGGAATTTACACTATAATATATTTGTTTTGTCCCTTCAGTTCTTATAAAAAATAAATTAAATTAAAAGTAAGACAAAAAAAAGTAATATATGTTATCTTAAACATGTGATATTTTCATACATTACAAGACTTGTCACTAAAGAAAATTATCATCCAATATAACCAATCAAATAGATAAGTCATCAATCAAATAGATAAGTTATCGTGGTTGATGTGTTCTATAATCATATTTGTCATTCCTTAATTTTTTTACAAAATCACTATAATACGTTTTTTTTTTTTGCAATATTGAGTTATACTTAAAATCAGTTTTTTTAAGATGACAATAGAGTCATTTAGAATTTATCATAATAAAAATTTATATTAGATTTAAATATACAATATCACTTTACGAGTATGATGAATTAAATATCACGTATGACTAAATATAAAAACATTTCATAATATTAGAAATCGATTAAAAACAATATAAAATTATAATATATAATTGAGAATAAATTTAATTTCATCGACCAAATTTAACAAAATTAAATTATACTTAAATTCTATACATTAATATAGAAGAAGAAATGTATATCTATATAAAGATGAATTTTTAATTTGGGATGAAAAGATTGAAACCCACTTCCATCACAAAACACCAAAACTCATTTATAGGCAAAATTAGAATTAAAATGAAGAAAAAAAAAACAAAGAAGAAGAATAAAATGAAACAATAATCAAGAAAAAAACTTAAAATGATAAAAAAAAGCAAGACGAAGAAAAAAAAAAAAAATAGCTCAAGTTTGAGAAGATTGAGGAGGAATTAATTAATTTTGGAATTTTTTTTTTCATTATTTATTTCCTTTAGTTTAATGATTTAGATAAGTCGTGATTAGTAATTAAAGAAATAAATGTTGAAAAAGAGAACTGCTCTTTTAAAACTGGTAAGTGACTTATTTCTTCCAACAAAATTAAGCACTGAAGTTGATACATCCAACTTAGCTTATGTATCACGACGTCATAGATTGCATAAAATTAACACTAATTAAGATCCATGTATCAAAGGTAACAAGAGACGTATTAAAGATTTATTAAATTTATTAAATTTTATGAGTTTGATTGAAGCGGTGAATTATCACGTGATGGGTTTTCCAAGATTTAAACAATGAGAGAGAATGCTGTGGATTGTTTGTTTTGATTAATTTAAAATTTGAAACAAAAGCGAAAATGATTAGGTAGCTTGATTGGGTGCGAGTGGCACGTGTCATTAGACGCACGTCAAACAGAAGCCAACAAGACTTGTTTCTTCTGTTCATTCTTTTCCGTCTTTAGGCGAATGCAGAGTAGCAAGCCCACACCGCAATCAAAGAATCTGCACTGAAAGAAAAGCGAAGCGAATCAGAGATCCAACGCAATCTGTTCGTCAATTCTCAGATTTCTCTTCACTTCAACTCTCCGCCGAGGCATGGCCAACGACGGTTCCTGCTCCACGCAACTCATTGACGGAGACGGCGAGTTCAACGTCGCCGGCCTCGACAACTTCATCAAGACTGTCAACCTCGCCTCATGCGGCCTCTCCTACGCCGTCGTCGCCATCATGGGACCGCAGAGTAGCGGTGCGTCTCGATCCTTCCCTTTGCTCGTTCCGAATTCTTGATTTACTTCCGCCGAACTTGTGCTGTTGTTCTTTTGTCGCTGTTGAGCTTGGATCGATTTATCTTAGCGTGATTTGTGAGTCTATGTCTGCTCTGAAGTGGAGTGTTGTAGTTAGTGATTAGGTTTATATTTATTTTGACGATTGATTGACGTGACTTGTTTTGGAACTTGAAAGTGAGACTGAGATGTGATGCATTCGTGGATTAGGAGAAAGATAACATGTTATAGTTGTAGCGGAAAGAAGTATATAATTCTTATTATTGGAGTTGCTATTGCCATGCATGTCCGTTTCTGATTTTGTAGTTTTAACCGGTTTTGGTTATCAATCGAGTGCAGTTTCTTTTTAGCTTTAGGTTCTCTCTCTCTAGTGGACTTGTGTGATTTAGTATTATGTTTTTCTTGTGTGCAGGGAAGAGCACGTTAATGAATCATCTTTTCCACACAAGTTTCAGGGAGATGGATGCTTTCAGGGGAAGGTTTGTTCTGAAATTACTGAGCTGTTGTTTTGGGTGCTTAAAACTGAATGTCTCTGACATTCTTGCTGTCTGTCATGTTCTAGTTTATGGCCAGCATCTAATTGAGTATCGTATTGTTGCAGATCTCAAACGACCAAGGGCATCTGGATTGCCAAATGTGTCGGGATTGAGCCAAGCACAATTGCTATGGATTTGGAGGGCACCGATGGAAGGGAGAGGGGCGAGGTAATAAATTCCGCATTATCTTTTTTTCATTTTCTGTTATTTTCTATCACCTAGTGGGATAGGGCTATTCTGGTTGTTATTTTTTACACAAGTCATTTTTTTGTCTGTATAAAAAGTGTAATGATCACACCAGTTTGATTAGTTTGTCATTTTAGGCCGTCGCCTTTAGAGCATCTGATAAGAATGACCTGATATTATATACTACGAAAATACTATAATTTCTTAACCTGTGCATCCTGTTGACTGTTGACTTTGGTTTTGCTGCAATGTTTTCTTTCAAATTCATTTTTGTAGTTTCTTTTTCCCCTAACTGTCAAAGGTTATTTTGTGACAAACCTAGTTGGTAATTGAAATCTATTTTAATTGTTTTGCAAGATGCTTTCTTTTACTGTTTTGTTTATAAATGAAAATTTAATGTATAAACACCAAATTGCCCTGACCATATCTTTGGTTGATATTTTGAACTGTAAGCTATATCAGTGCCTCATAAAACAGTTGTTGCTTTATTTTACTGAAAAATGTTCCTGTTATCTTTATTTGTTGTATGTGCATCAGAACTCACTATTATTGGCTCACTGCTTTCGTTTTTGAATATAACTTTCAGGATGACACTGCTTTCGAGAAACAGAGTGCTCTTTTTGCTTTGGCAGTATCAGATATTGTTCTGATAAACATGTATGTTTTTAGCTCTAAATTATTGCCATCTAAATGATTGAATGAATCAGATTATGGGGCAATCATTGAAGTAATGCATTATGCTTGACTATTTAAAAGTTTCTTAACAACTTTACATTCAACATGTTTGTCCAGTCCGTACAAGCTGCATTGGAATTTCAATTCTTTCTGTCTATCTTGGTGTTTTGCCTGTTTGTTCTAGTAACTTGCGTTTTAAGATAACCTTTCTTATTGTCCACCTGACATCTGGTAGTTAGATCATTCACATTATATGTCAGTGAGTATAGGATGAATTATAATATGTTTGGGTGCAAAAGGTGCATAACCTTTTTTTCATTTTCTATATCTGTGTCGTCTCAATTCTTTTTTATTTCTGTATTTTATTCGGATTTTATCAGAAAGTAAAAGAGAACTCTGTTTCATGGTTCATGAGAGCTTACAGTAAAATTTGTGCAAACATTCAATCCACTTTGGACAACTTTTGAAGATTTTGTTTTATTCACAGGTGGTGTCATGACATTGGTAGAGAACAAGCGGCCAATAAACCTCTTTTGAAAACAGTTTTTCAGGTAGTTTTTAGCCATGGATTTACCTGTGGTTGGGTATTCAAAAGTTGAGTTTTCACACTTTGATACTTCTTGTATTTGCAGGTTATGATGCGATTATTCAGTCCCCGGAAAACGACATTGCTTTTTGTTATACGTGATAAAACAAAGGTCTAAAATCATGGGTCCTTTTTTGAGAACGTACCCTTTTTTATAGTATTTTACTATTCAATGTTTTTCATGTTTCTGGCTGTCTATGCAGACCCCACTTGAACATTTGGAGCCTATTCTAAGAGAAGATATTCAGAAGGTGTGTTTCCCATTTAATATCTGACTTTTTCTTTGTTGTGGTTTATTGTTTTTCTTCATCATCGGTGCTTACCATGATGTGAATTCCTCAGATTTGGGATAGCGTTAGAAAACCACAAGCCCATCAACATACTCCTCTAAGTGAATTTTTTAATGTAAGTTCTATCTATCTCCCCTTTTCACGTGTCAACTGTTTATGTATATATTATTATGATTAATGAATCTTCAAATGAAGGTGGAAGTTACTGCTTTGTCAAGTTTTGAGGACAAGGAGGATAAGTTCAACGAGGAGGTACCCTTTCAATAGACAGTGCATCACTTTTCGAATTTGTGCTGGGATACTTTTTTCCCTGTTCTGGAGTGATTTCTAATTTCTAAAATTCAATTGCTTTTAGACCTAGTTCTTTTGGTTGATAGTTTTCTGCATCAGTGTTTTAGCAAGTAATGAAAATTTGGAAACTTTTGTACATGAAGCCTTTCCATTTTGGGTTCTTTCCTTATCTCAGTGTTAAAGTGTAGTATAATAAGATTCTTTTACAGCTGTAATTACACTCGGATTTGATGTGGATCATAGAGTTACACTTATTCATACAGGTTGCTCAATTACGGCAACGTTTCTTTCATTCTATATCACCTGGAGGTTTGGCTGGTGATAGGCGTGGTGTCGTTCCTGCTTCTGCATTTTCTATTAGTGCACAGCAAATATGGAAAGTCATACGGGAAAACAAGGATCTTGATCTTCCAGCTCACAAGGTTTCCTATTAGGTTATTTTTAGGATGGGATGAAACAATTGTTTGTATTTTTATTCAATTTGTCATTTAACAGGTAATGGTTGCGACTGTGCGTTGTGAAGAAATTGCTGAAGAAAAACTTAACCAACTACACTCTGATAAGGTGCTTATCCATTTCCTTTTTATTGTAAGTTGCTTCAGCTATTTTTAGAGCAAATAATCTCATGTTTGAATTTGGCGTAGGGTTGGTTGGAATTGGAAGAAGCTGTTCAATTAGGTCCAGTACGAGGTTTTGGGGAAAAGCTGAGCTCCATTATTGATGCCAGGCTTTCACAGTAAGTTCCAGATGCCGGTGGACTTTTAATTTAAGTTCAAGAAAAATCTGTGTTCAGTAACTACAAATTTCAAATCAACAGTTATTTTTTCATGATTAAATATTTAATTATATATATATATTTATACAAATCTTATATATATATATATATATATATATATATATATATATATATTTTATATTAATATATAAAAATAAATTTTAAATATATAACTAAGTTTTTT
>Ga0123342_1006223_pt1 | contig 16695 bp, 4 predicted proteins | sample Turbeawhitnodule_FD_89960 | JGI IMG/M metagenome (GOLD analysis project Ga0123342, IMG submission 89960) | Root nodule microbial communities of legume samples collected from Mexico - Turtle bean Mexico white nodule | ecosystem: Host-associated > Plants > Roots > Nodule | place: Mexico: Nepantla... | reverse complement strand
TTTTAAAATGAAACCTGAATAACTGAATTTTCTATTTATATGTCATTTTCATTTTAATAATAAAATATTCAGGTATCATTTAAAATATACCACTTCTGGTTATTTTCTAGATCCTTACAATTAACATTATTATTATTATAATTATTAATATAAAACTAATTATAATAATAATAATAATAATTAAAATAATAATAATATTAATAATAATAATATTAGTAATAATTACAATAATAATAATATTAATAATAATAATTACAATAATAATAATATTAATAATAATAATTACAATAATAATAATTACATTAATAATAATAAAATTACTAATAATATTAATAACAATAATAATAATATTAATTTTAATATTAATAAAATTAATATTAATTATAATAATAATAATCAGAATGTTAATATTAATAAAATTAATAATAATTACAATAATAACTATAATAATATTAAAGATAATAATATGGATAATAATACTAATGTTAATAAAATTAATAATGTAATAATTAAAATAATAATAATAATATTAATAATATTAATAATTATAATATTAGTAATATGAATAATAATTATAGTAATTATATTATTAATTGTTATTATTAATAAAATTAACAATAAAGACAATAATATTGATATTATTAGTAATAAGAATCATAATAAAATCAGTAAATTACTTTGTTTTAGTGGTTACCAACTCTCCACCCCAGTGAACTTGGGAACAGCTTTGTCTTGTAACAAAATGAACTTGTTATTTTTAACAAGTTTGACGTTGAGTTACTTATGGGTATTGATTTCAATAAATTTATTAATATTGAAAGTGGATGTATTTTTGTTAGTCATTATAATAATAATAATATTAATAAAATTAATAATAAAAATATGTCAATTTTTAAATGAAAAAAAAAATTTTAACAGTAAATTTTTTAAATTGATGATAATTATAATAAGATATTTTCTCTATTTAATAACAGATCATAGTTAAAATTTGGAGTGTTTCTCTAAGTGATATGTCGTCTTTGTAATGATGTTAAACTTTATATAATGATGTTTAACATGAATCTTAAAAAAAATACTTTAGAAGTCTTTTTCTAACTTTTTATTTTTTTTAATTTTTATTTTAAATTAAATTTCAATATATATATATATATATATATATATATATATGAACACATATATTAACAATACTAAAAATAAATAACTTTAAATTATCGTGTACATCTCCAAAAAATATTTTACGAATTTTTAATTATATTTTAATTGTATATTTAAAATATTTACTTTATTATTATAAATATTGAAAAATAAGAATTTATTTATATTTCGCCTGCAACAAGTTGAATTAACTAACTAATATTGTTTCAAGTTTATCATCCCACAAATTCTTGAATTTTGACCTATTTCATTCTATAAAAACTGAGTTGACTTGATCTGGAAATATGAATACACTACTAAAAGCCTAAATATATATGTTCGCTAAACAACTTGATGAAATATTTTGTACAATTAATGAAAACTAAATATCTAATTTGGTTTTCAAAAGAAAAAGACAATAGTTAATTGATAGGTTTTTAATTATTATTTTTCGCAAATTGGACCTTTTATTTCTCTTTGCACATTAATATTTTATTAGAGAAAATTAGAGAAACTTTTTAATAGTAGTTAAATGGATGGATGATAAGAAAGAAAAAAAAACTGTAAATTTACATGATTATATATGAGATATACTTTAGTTGAGTAATAAAATGAAAGTTTTTAAAAAATAAATATCCAACATTATTAATGAAAGATAGAATTGGTGAATAATAGATTCTTAAATAAAATTTGCAATGTAAATAATTTTGTTGGCACTTTATTGGTCTTTGTATTAGAGAAACTTAAATGGATGAATAATGTGACATAAAATCAATTTTTCTATCACTTACGTGAAAACACATGGTTGTTTTTAATGGACAAAATAATTTTAAAATGTTGTTTTTCTTCTCACTTTTACAATTTTATTATGGGTAATTAAACATTAACAACTCACAATTTTTTATACAACTGCGTTAGAATCCATAATATTATTATTTTAATATATTTTTTATATTATTTAATTACAAATTTAACTTTTATTATATATATTTATATATAAATCCATCTTTTGTATACAACTTTCATTCCTTGTGAAAGAATATTTTCCTTTTTATTATAATTGTATAATTTTCCGTATATTTCACGGAATATGTGATTTCCCCCCTTGAGTTTAAAGGGTACTACAGAAATCTTTTGTTTTGTGATTTGACGTCGTTATTTGTGGAGTTTGATTTAGTTGAGTATTACTGGAAGAAAGGGAATAGTATGGGCGATTGCATTAAGGTGTGTTGAAGATGTGATTTGTAAGTCTTTTAATGAAATTTTCATATAAATGAGTTATTGAATATTACGTCTCAAAGACTAGATCATGTTAATATTTGAGAAAATGAAGACAAGTTCTATGAGAGGAGGTGGTAAATCAATTTATGATGTGTTCATTCCAAAACTATAGAAAAGGGAATTTTGAAAAAGGTAAATCATGTCCATAAACATCACTTTATAGTGATCTCAAGATATTTTGGATCCTTGAATAAAAAAAGTTTAAGAGTGGTGGAAAGAACCTGTATTAAACTTGTTAGAAGGAACAATCATATTGGTGTATGTGTTATTATTGAGCATGAGAAAGATAAATTGTCTAATATAGTGAAAACTTTGAATTTATAGGGATGGTTCTTTGAGAATATTCCAGAAGTTACAGAAAGACTTAGAACCACGAGTCATATAAGGAGAAATGTGTGATCGTTGATGTGAAATTTGGTTAAAAGTCTCACTAACTAAAAAAGTTAGACAAGATGATACATCATTCCATCATTCATTTGTATGATAAACTTATGTAGGAATCGGCCAACTAATGTATCAATCTTTCAATACCAAATTGGATATTTACTTTTATAAATGAGTTTTACAACTCATTATAAAATTTGTTATACATGTATTTTAACATTGGTACCTTGGTAATGAAAATTTAAATTTACCTAAAATAAAATATTACTTTTCAATTCATTTGAAACTCATGATTAATATATATTTATGTGATGAAATTTGTATTTCTTGTTTGAGGCTTTTTACATTTATTTTAGTATGAGTGCATGTTAATCTCCTAGTGTATGATATGAATCAAACCATGCCCATTTATTAGGTCAAGTCAAAGATGTTTTTTATCAACCCAATTCAGTTCGTAATACAATAAAATTGTTGATAAAGTTAACTTGAACTTGGATATTTCTTGTGATCTCCTCCTTCCAAGTAAAACGTGCACGTGTTTAAGTACCAGTCTGGTCTAAAAGAAGAGATGACTTCTCTTTTATCAACAAAATACATGGTCCAGAAGAGCATTATTTGGTATTGTCATTGTACATGATTACTTCAGAATAGTTAAAATAACACTACTATGACAAGGCACCCAAAATGACAATACCATTGAATGTTCTGTTAAATGGTTTTAGGAATGTTCCATATAGGTTTTAAGCTCCCATTCAATCTGAAAATGATTTTCACCTTATCTGTGTTTGCTACACGCCTAATTAACTGATTAATTGTGAAAGTGTCAATTTGGTATGACAATTAAAATAGATACCATATCAATGAAAATATCATGTTTGAAGCTTCAAATCTAGCCAGTTAATGCTATCAAGGCACGTTTTATATTGCTTTTGCCATTTTTACTATATATTTAACACAATTGAATTTGAATAGATTAGAAATAAAAGAAGCAGCAGCTATAGTAGCAGTATTGTGCCACTAGCCCTTTATGATTACTTGCGAAAATGCTGAGATGCAGCATCCAGCAGTAGCAAGAAAAGATGGAAAACTGAATGTGTGCAAATGAAAATTTCCGACATGATAATAGGATGAGTGAATGGAGACAAAGTGATGGAAAATTTGAGTTAAGAGGAAAAGTGGTCCACATTGTCTATTGGGGAAGGAGCAGGCAAACAAACGTTCACTTGTGTTGGAACTTGCGTTCCCTGATAAACAAGTTTAGCCTAAAACACTTTGGTCTGCTACTAGTCCCCACACCCACATGACTCTGGTTCTCTCTTCCACTGTACTATCTCATGATAAATACCCCTCCACTCTACCCCATTATCCACACTTCCCAAACCCTCTCAGCCAGAAAAAAAAAAATTCTAAGGTTGAAGGTGCAAGAACAACATAATGGCCATAAGAAAATCCAATAAACTACCACAAGCTATTGTTCTCAAGCAAATAGTCAAGAGATGCTCAAGTTTTGGTAAGAAGCAGACCTACAATGAAGAGGGTCTTCCTGATGATGTGCCAAAAGGCCATTTTGCGGTCTATGTTGGGGAGAACAGGAGCAGATACATTATCCCAATCTCATGGCTAGCTTATCCCCAGTTTCAAAGTCTGCTCCAAAGAGCTGAGGAAGAGTTTGGTTTCAACCATGACATGGGACTTACCATACCCTGTGATGAAGTTGTATTTGAGTCCTTAACCTCCATGATGAGATAAGAAAGGAGGAACTACACATTTGAAAGGCGGAGGATTGTAGTCATATATCCCTTGTCAAGTGGTGATTTACTAGTTAAAAAGTCCCTTTGCCAAGTGGTGGTTATGACTTGGTCACTACTGTTAACATTTTGTTTTTGGTGTTGTATTGTATATAGTATAGATATATAGATTCATGTCCAAGCATATTTATTCCTTGGCAATGTCATTTGTATCTTTCATGAAGTGGTGATTTAAGTGAAGCAATGTTGTTCATGGGGGGTGTTACCCTGTTAAATATTTTGATATCCTCTTTGCTTTAATTTGCATTTGTCTGCTTGCCAAATTATAGCTTGAAAGAGCTTCTTAATTAAACCCAAAGTTATTGTTTGACATTCAAAACTTTTGATAAGAAAAAGAAGCAACCTCCAGAAGAAAAAAACTCCTTTGAGAACTGGCCAAGTTAAGCACAAGTTGTGCATTTCACGATTTAGAGGAGCCAGTGCAAATCTTAAAATTACGGGGGTTTTGGTCACTCAAAGGTATCAGGAGGAAAAGGGAATAAGCAAAAGAATGCAAGGGGCATTACCAGAGTTTTGATATTCTTGTTTTAATGTCTTGTCCATTATCTCTTATTGAAAGATGAAAGTCAAGTGGTGTATCAGTAGTTGAAAGTTGGATATGGACAGGATGTTACATAATTCTAAAACTGCAGAGTTTATTAGTATTACGAAAAGCAATATAAAACTGCAATGCACATACCTGCTATTAATCATTCATGATACATATATGTCACATCCCTTTCAGATATGATGCGCTACATTCTCTCTCTCTCTCTCTGAATAGAAAGAATTTGATTGACCAAAAGAATAATCACTGCAAATAGGACAAGCAATGAGAGAAGTAGCCAGCAATAACATGGTAAGCCTTGCAAGTTGCATGGAAAAGTTTGCTTAGCCGCCACTAGGCTCTAACTCCTTTCATGCATTGCCATCTTTCTATCTCATCTAACGTCACCCAAAATCCAACTAACCAAAACTGGACGTGCTTAAATTTCTCGTCACAGACCATGATTAAGGTATATATGGCCGTTTGTTTGTGTTTTTCTTTCGTAAAGATCAAAGTATTTTAAAATTGATTAGTTTATTAGATACAGTTTTTACCCTTAAGTTATACAATTATTTCTTACAAAGAAGGCTTTTTCATTTCATATATAATAATATATAGTTTATCCAATCAGAAGGCTAATACGAAGATGGACATTCTCAATAATGTATGTTTCATTTACTCTTACAGCCGACACAAGGGACAAGGACTATACCTGTCCTTACAATTTCAAGTACTGAGATATTTTTCCTTCTAAATTACCTGAAAATTCTAGTACATGCATGGACCCCATATTAGTATCTACTCAGCGTACGTGTAAATTCCATATACTTCACCATAATTGAATTATACAAATGTCTACTTAATCTGTCTGCAACCTTGCACATTTGGTGCACATGGAAATTAGGCCTCATAGTTCATCAAATGGGGTCCCCTCAACAATTAAACACACAGTCCTTTGGTCCCTTCCTTGATTAACAAATGACAAAACCTAATTATCTTAAGCCACAGAAATAAATCAGCTTCTTTTCTTTGAATATGCTATGGACAAGTGTGCCACAGAGAGTCACAAGTCGAGTTAATTAGAGGCCAACCTTTATTTCATTCGTTTTAAGCTCAGAGATTTAAATTAATTAGGTTGCTAGTCACCAAATAATGTCCATCGGATGTCTGCTTATATAGAGGACAAACAATTAGGGGTCAATTAATCACTGTATAATTGTCTTCCCCAGAAAAGTAATTATGACAATAAATGGAATTTGTAGTGATACTCATTTACCCAAAAAGAAAAGGACAAAAAATTAAAATAATAACAACACTTTCCGGTGAGGAAAAAAAGGAAAATATTGACAAGTTAACCACTAAAGTTCTCATGTGAAAGTACTGTTGTACAACACAAGAACTCTTCATGCGTCGACTATCTCTCTCTACTGTAGGCTTGATTCAATAATAATTATCAAGGTCAGCACATGAACCCTATGATCTGTTAGATGAACTTTTTCATAATCTTCTAGTAGATATTCACTGTTCCACTCATATGTAAGTTCTTAGTCCAAATTACTTTGATCACCACTGGATACTGATTTTTTATTATTGAAACATGAAGACAGAGATTGGATTAAAGGTTTATCTTGTTTCTGGGTTAGAGTGGTTAAAGCTTGATTAGTAAAGTAAAGTCCCTCCCAAAATCTATAGAAAATGATGAAAGGCAGAAATAATAAATGGTAATGGAAAATTAGAATGATAATGTTGAAGTTTGGTGAAGTTTGTGAATTTTAAATTAAGCATCGAAAGGCAGAAGTCCAACAAAATAATAAATGTCAAATATTGACTTGTATGGAGATGTACTTTAAAGACAAGACTTGCTTTTATACGGTGTTTTGGAAATCTAAAACCCTGCTTTCGATTATTTGAAGAAGGACATAAGGTAGGTTCGGTTGCTGAAGAAGTAGTAGGGTAGACATGTCAGGTTCATGAACACAAGTAAAGCCTGCGTTGGCCACGTACCCATTTTTCTGTATTTTCAATGTACTATACGCTCATCAACACAGAGGCTCAACCACTTTAAGAAATTATAAAATTGGTATGTCAAGCATATATGTCTCCCAAAATTCAAACTTCATGTTCAACTATGACATCTATTTGCATGATTTAATGCAGACAAAGTCATGGCTTCCTCTTCTTTGGGTGCTTTTGCTTCCATTCAAACGTGGATTCCAGGTGCATCATAAAACATTGTCCGCCACAGTTTACACCATCGATTTCTATTTTAATTCACCTTCCACGTGAAATGTTTTTCATTTTTCATTCATCATTCACCACAAAAAATGAGTATATATATCTATGCTTGGCTTTTCTTCCTTTTTAAATTTGCTGACTTTTCATTCAAGCTTATCAACACACGTGTTGGGTCCACGTTTTTCATGGATAACCCTTAAAAAAATTCCCAATTTGTTCAAACTTTCTAATAAAAAAATTTCCCAACTTTGTTCAACTTCTAGTAAACACTTTCTAATAAAAAAAATTCCCAAGTCATAGCTCCAATCCAATATTATAATTGGTAAAAGAAGAAAGTTTCTACACATGAAATTGACCTTTTGTATAAAGTCATATGTACCAATGTTTAGTCATCTCTACTCTTATTCTTTTCATTTGGAGCAAAATAATACTAATCCATTTTGAGTTGGACCCTCCATCATTAATTATAACTTAACCTATTCCTATGATGGTGGCCACATTTTAGTGTTAAGAATATTGTTAAAAATAATACACAAAAATAATATCCGTCCTCTAAATTTGATTTATGTTCCCTTTTGACCTTTATTTTTATTATTTAGTAAGTAATTTTATTTTTATCTTCAACATTGCTCTCATTATTATTTCATCTTTCGTTTAGGCTTAATTGTAATTTTGTTCTCAATATTTTATCAAATCCATAATTTTGACTTTTAATTTTCCCCCTCACTTTAGTTCATTAATTTTAATTATATGTATATTTGGTTTTTTATTTTTTTTCTATAATTTTGACTCTTTAATTATTCATAATTTTATTCAATTTTCAGTTCAATTATATGTAACTTTTTCTCAATTTGGACATCATGCAGTAGATTAAAGAAAAACACATTGAACTTGCGGCTTTTTAATTTGAAAACAATATTAGGTACATGATTGAGGATGATGACCTTTTTAAAACTGAAAAATTGATCAAAGTTATAATTAAAAATTAAAAGATTAAAATTCTATTAAAAATAAAATTACGGATAATTAAAAATTAAAGATACAATTGTAAAAAAATTATATAAATTTTAAAAAATATGGAAACCAAAATTTATAATGTTTAAACTCGTTGATTCCGTCCTAATATGTTTTAGTTTTATTAGGTTTATTGTTAGAGGACTGAGAAACATCGACAACTCAGTTATTAATTAGTTAAAAATAGTTTAAAATTATAAATTTTTCTGGATCTCAATTCTTAATAAATTACACTCGTAGTTTTGTAACCTTAAGTCAAATTCAATTATTAAAGAAGGTAGAAAGAGCACATTAATCTTTTACTTAATGAATAAATGCATAGTATCAAAGTTGGGTATTTCAGCTTAACTCGAGAGGACTGCGTGTTAAACCTGAGTAAATAGAAATTGAATTTTCTGTTAGGTTTTTTATTTTGTCCTATTTTGTGCTGTCAAAATATATTAATTTTGATATTTTAAAATATATTTAAAATCAATGTATTTTAAAGATATAAAAAATAAATTCACATTAAAAATTTAATAATGCATTTGAACTCAAGTTTTTTTTAATTGCAACACTACAAGAAATAAAGATGGTAGAGTCCCTAAAACGCAACGCAAAGAGCAAAAGAGAGATTTACATGAAGCTAGTGTGGGCTTAGCATCCCAATAAAAATGGAAGCTAATCTTTTGGTGGCTATGCTTTAAAGATGATCTCCTATGGGACACAAATGTACAAGGTAGTGTTGGCTAAGCCTACATAAAGAAAAATATATTATTTAACTTATAGTGTAGGTTTGGGGAACACTAAAATGGATATAAAATTAAATAATTATTAAGAAGTGAACTTTAAGTCTAACTCAACTTCATAAAATCGGCTTATAAGGTGAGATTTGCACCCACTTATATTCTATGAAATATCCTAATTTTTAGTCGATGTGGGATCTCCAAACACAGACCTCTCACACCGAGGCTACCAACTCGTGTGTGAGATTATATATTATGGGTGATCTGATAACAGATCAATAGCAGATGCCTGATAAGCCCAACAAACAATTGGTAGGATAGGCTCGAAATAGCTTTGATACCATATTAAGAAGTGAACTTTAAGCCTAACTCAACCTTATAAAATCAACTTATAAGGTGAGTTTTGCACCCGCTGATGACTTTACGGCAAGTGCACCGCGTTGAAAAAAGTAATAATCGTCCCTAAGGACTGATATCAATCCCACAAGGAACAATTGAATATTCAAGTAGAAGATTCGTTAAATATAAAAACAGAATAATAAAAGTTGGTTTGAGGATTGTTATAATGACAAGAATTAACAAGAAAACAATTCAAAGAGTTGTTGCTCCAATTGGAAAAAATAGGGATAAGGTTTCATCTTTCTCACCCTCATGTATTTTGATTATCATGTTAACATTAAGTTCTTTAATTGAAGTTGATGCCCGTAGAAAATTCATTTATATTGATTTCTCGCATATAAAATTCTTGAGAATGTTTCCTAAATATCAATTTCTTGCATATTTATAAAAACAACTTAGAATAACGCTTAGACGTTAATAGCAATTAGCATTTCAAGTTTATTTCTAGCACTCAAATATGTTAAGTATTGTTGTTTAGATCAGAACCCTAAAAATACCTCTCGGCTAGATTAAGATTCTCAAACTGTCACAACGGTTTAGAAGTAAAACAACAATACCAATAATCAATCAAGAACAAAATATTAAATATTTAAACATCACCTCAATACATAAGAGTTCAAACAGATTACTCTCAACCTCAAAGGGTAGAATTAACCACGCATACTTCTAGCACCTTCCATTTTCCCAATTGGTTACAATTCACTAAATGGTGTTTTCCTCTCAATCTGGCACACTAGGGTTGTGCATCTAGCCCCCTATTTAACCTAATTTCTTAGGGTTATGCGTCGCGCTCATGGGCTTAATGATAAAAACATAAAAATTGCCCAATTAATCGATGCATTCTCGCTGCTGAGTTTGATTTTTTTTTCTCTCTTTTGCGCGTTTTGAGCCTTCCAACTTTCTCCTTTTAGCATATATCATTCTTCTTTAGTCCAAATCTCCATTCTTCCCTAGCAACCTGCAATTAACACCAAATTTGGAAATAAAATGCTCTTATTCAATTAAAGATCATAAAAAATGTAAAAAAGTATAAATTCATAAATTAGGGATTATTTTATATGTAAATTAGCAATTAATACTCATAAGTGCCTATATTTTAATATGAAATATTACGAAAATTAGGCACTTATCATCTACCTTCTTAGATTCAAACAAAGAAGGTGGCTATTTGCCTTAGCCACCCTTATAAACTATTGTGGAGCATCTAAGAAGGTGGCTATGGTAAATAGCCACCCTTGTAGATGGTAATTTTTTTTAGTACATTATGTGTAATGCTAATTCACATCTAAATTAACTTGTTTCAATTATAACCCAGTCAGACAAATACATAAATTCAGATAATCAAATTATATATATATATTGATAAAAATGTATTACAAACACTAATAACATATATCTTTACATTCCTATCTATCTATCTAAATCCTAAACCCTAAACCCTTAAAATTTAAAACACCACCAACCTTGTGCGTGAAGGCAACGGTGGTGGTGAAGAGTGGTGGCAATGGCAGCAGTAGCGGCAGCAGCGACAACGACGACAGTAGCAGTGGCGGTAGTGGCAGCGACGATGGAGCAAATGGGGGCACAACGAAAATCCAAAGAACAACATTGAAGGCAATGAAATAGTAGGAATGGTCACCTTCACAACAATGGTAGAAAATAAACAAATAAGAGAAACAAAAAAAAAGTAATGGTGAAAAAGAAGTAGGGAGCTCGAAAGCAACTTACCCAATGGCACGAATAAGACAATGGCTCGAGGAAAATAAAGAAGAAGCACAAAGAAGAAGAGGAAAACGGAGCACCAAGACAAAGAAAATATGAAAAAGCATAATTGGCGCGCTATAAGTTAGGGTAAGAAAAGACTCTACAAGGGCGGCTATGAGAAAAAGTCACCTCCTTACAACAAAGCGTTTCGTGTAAGAAGACGACTATGAGGTAAAGTCGCTCTCTTAGACGAAACGATTTGTTGTAAGAAGGCGGCTTTACCTCATAGTCGCCTTCTTACACGAAGCGCTTTGTTGTAAGAAGGTGACTTTATCTCATAGCCGCCTTTATAGAGTAATTTAATTTCAAAAATTTCACCACATTTTGAAGGACAACGTCTGGCCATAAAAGCGCTTTTAATGTAGTGTCGAAAAAAGTGCTTTTTGCACTAGTGCTTGTGTCCTCATTCTCGATGCAGTATCATTCTGAAGCTTAATTTTTGATTGCATCTACTTTGTGTCCCTATTCTAGACGCTAACTTATTGTTATTATTTTAATAATTTTAACTTGCATCCACTTTGTGTCCCCATTCTAGACTCAATATTATTTCGTCACTTAATTTTTTTCATTGCATTTATTTTGTGTCCACATTTTGGACGCTAACTTATTATTATTATTATTATTTTAATAATTTTTAGTGAGAGTTAAAAGTCTCCAATGTAGAAAAAAACATTTGACATTTATTTTTGTGTTGAAATTGAGTAGACTTCACCCTTGCTAGTGGCTTCTTTTTTATAGCCCCCACTTTTTGTTGACAGCTCAAATGGATTTTTCTTGTAGTGCAAAAAGAATATATATATATATATATATATATATATAGACTCTACATGTTGTTTGCAGAGGAACAAATATTTGTACCTATGACCACACCTTTATTTTGTAGATTCAACTTAGTCTAGACTTTATTCAAACCTATCCTCCATATGTGTGGCCAAGGGTATAAAAATTGGTCAAGGCATATGTGTGGTATGCCGATTGCATCTTGAGAACATAAGTCGGGGTATAAAAATTGGTCAAGACATATATGTGGTATGCAGATTTCATCTTGAGAACATAATTTGTTTATTCTTTAATTGTTCTTTAGCAACAAAGGTATGACAACCTCTGCGATTTATGGGTAGGTAGGGTTTTTGCCCATCAAAAGAGCTCAAACAAGCACTTGTTTCAATTCGTTATCAATAGAGTAAAGGAAAAAAGAAAAGATATATGAAAATGCATGTGGATAGAGGTGATTTGAGGCATTTGGAATCACATAAACAATATCATTTTTAGAGATAATGTGGCGGATGGAGAGGAAGCTTTTACAGTGATACAAATGAAGGCTTGGTATGGATTAAATATAAATACTCAGATATGTCTTTTTCATATCCGAAATGGTGTCTTCACCCAATTGAATGTTTTAAATCTATAAAGTAATGTTTTTCCTTGCAACTTTTATGTCTTTTGCTAGTTAAGTCCTGGTCACATGGAGAATACAAGTTGTTTGCATTCAGCTTAGACTCATGGGTTTGAAGATTGAACATTTTCCCCCTCTTCTCTAAGAAGAGTTTATTTTTGGAAAAGAATGGAAAGTTGATGTAATATGTTGTGGATCATGGAGTTATGCTTTATAGACACACATATTGTTCTAGTTAAGAATCAAGTGGTTGGGAATGCAGATTTTGTAATGTCACATCTACCTTTGGTTAAGTCTATGGGTGAGAGGGCTTGAAACTTTCGACAGATGATGTAGCTCTTTTTTAGAAAGGGATGTATATGTAATATGTCATTTTATGCTATAGATTTTTTCTATATGGGTTGGAGTACTCCTATTAATTTATTATTTATTGCAGATAAAAAATAAGATTTTAGCATTTGGAGCAACATATATTTTACAAAAATAATCTTATATTTATTTTGTTAAGGTTAATTTTTATATAATTAAATTAAACATGAATTGGAGAAAAAGTTTTAAATATATATGTTTATAATGAATTGGAGAAAAAGTTTTAAATTCTAAACCAAATTTCAAATTTTTATTTATATAATTTTAAAATTTATTTATGATCATTCATATAATTATTATAATAACAATAGGAGATATAAAAAAAATAGAAATAACGTTCTTTATCAAAAAAAATCTTAAATTAATATGTTTCTTTTGAATAATTATTTACAAAATAATTATTACATTTATAAGTATTTTAATTGTTATATTTACTATTCACAGATCAATAATTTAAATATAAAACACTTCCCACTATTTTTTTTAAATGAAGTCCATTAAAATGGTGTTAAGTTGATGGATTAATTTCACTTCAATCTCATGAGTCATGTCTTAAATTAATGCACTAACCCTTTTATCCAATTATAGTACTACTACTACCTTCGTCCCAATTTATCTACGTTATAATATTATATATTAAGAAAATAAATAAATATAGGTCCTCTTTATACAATTTTATAAAAGTCGTCTTACATTCTCAATAAATGCATCAAACAAAGAATGAGGTAGCTGCGGTGGTTGAACATTTGACATACGAGGACAAATTAGAAAAAAAATAAAATTAAAAGAACATCACTTTAGACAAATTAGAAAAAAAATACAATTAAAAGAACATCACTTTGGACAAATTAAAAAGGCAAGAACTGTAGATAAATATGGAAGAAGTAGCATTATTAAAAGGTAACAATCAACTTAATATTTAAGATGACAGGTGAATTGTATTTGGATATAACTATTGTTATCAATACACTAAAAGTTGAACTTAATTTTGTCTACTTAAAATTATAATAGTGTCATAATTTGATTTGACTTTATAAATCTAATTCTTTGTTATAGAACAATTGATATGTTAACTTCAATAATCTCTTTATTAATAATTCTTTCATCATAATTAAATTTGTGACTTTTTATATCAATTATTGAATCAAATATTTATTATGAGTGATTCCAATGGAATAATTGTTGAGAGAAATATAATTGCAACAAGAAGGGGGACGGAGCAAAAACATCTCTTGGCTAGAACCGGACATTGCCCTTTACCATCCCACCACTAGGAGACTGAGAATAGATCCCAGATCCCCAGCCCAGGCCATGCTATCCAAAATGAACTCTTATTTCATCCCACGAGTCACCCAAGTTGCATTAGTTATAGTGTGGTGGACGTCAAACAAATCAAGTTACAATTGAATTATGATGTTTGGGTTGTTATGTTTTTTAAGTAGAAATAATTGTTTTATGATTACATATTGTATCTTTTAATCTAGTGGTAAAAGCTCAATCCAACAATTTGATGAGTTGAAAGAAATTTTCGTCAATTGTAGAAGTTTGATGATTTCTTGAGGAAGACAAGGTGTCTTAGATGCAATTATGATAGGTCATTTTGAAAAGAGAAGAAAAATATGTGTTGCAAGTACTTTTTATATAAACGATATTCTTATAAACAACCAATATAAATATAAAATTAAAATACTTAAAGAAAAATCAAAGTATTAATTTGAGATAAAAGATTATGGTTTGCCGAGAAGTTATGATGAATATATAAAAGATCAAACGATAAGGATGTTATAATTAATTAAGTATGATTATTTGAATAAGGTGATTCAGAAATTTAGTTTGCTTGAATTTAAACTAATAAGTACATCTTTCGACATTACACTAATTGAAAAAATGAGAGAGGCAAAACTATTCCATACATTAATAGAGGAGGGAGCTTTATATATAGGATTATGTTAAAGAGAGCATATTTGGCTCATGTTATTAGTATAGTTACATATTCATAGATTATTTACTCGTGATAGGAAAGTTATTAAGGAATTTGCATATACAAATTATGCAGGAAATGTGAATAAGATAAAGTTATTTTTTGAATACGTGGTTCCATTGTTTAGAATCACAATTTATTGAAAGATAAATTTCTAATTTGTGAAGACTTTATCTATTCCAATAAGGTATATTACACTCAAAAAAATAAGTAAAAAAAACTTTATAATTTTCTAAACTCTTCATCATATATTTAATTTAGGTCATCTTCACATTTTTCTGCATTGACTCCAAATCATAAAAACACTTATTTTCATCATGGTTTTTCATTCTTAAATTAAAAATTATTCAACTCTAAACAACATTTCAACTAAAATCTTAATAACACACATATGAAGAATTATTCTTTGAAGGTATTTTTACAATCCAGGTATTTTTTACAATTCCGACCTCCCCATACTTAAAACATTTATAATTAAGTACAATATTATATCAATATAATTTGATCATTAACAAAATGTATGATAATTTTGGCTCTCACACTGAATAAGATTGTTCTCAAATAATTTCCTTCTAAGATTGTTCGTTAGACCGTCTATTGATATAATTTATTAGATCGTTTAGGAATATTATAGGCTAAATCGTCTATGAATGCATAAATAGTAGATTATATAATGTCTCTACAGTCTTGTTTTACATTAAAGCTCTATATAAAGTCCTCCTATTTGATACTCTCTCTTTTTTGTACATGTTTTTCTTTCTTGATAAAAAGACGATTCAACTCATCTCAGTTTTAGAGAGAACAAGATTAAACTTTATTTAATAACACTTCATATGTACAAGACTCGTGAATTATATTTGATCAAGTTAAATCATTTTCCTGTCACAGTGGACATCAACGACGCAGATTCATTTCAACATCAGTCAAGCGACAGAGATGTGAATTAATCATAATTGAACGCCCTTCGGAAAACTATGAAAGAAGAAATTACAAGCAAAGGTAATAGATAATGATACTTATAAATAAAAGGAATTTCAGATTATCAAAAAAGTCCACAACTAATCAAACATTAAACATGCTATCTAATCAAATAGTAACTATGTCCTGCTAAATAGAAAATTATCTATCGTACAAAAACAAAAAGGTCTCCCTCCTTAGCTTTCATGAAACATGCCTTTTCAAAATCGAACTACCAGCACAGTTCAGCTACACCAGTCTGAAAAACAGTTGAGCAAAACACCTAAAATAGAAATAACTACGGATAGGAAAACTTCACTCCAATACTGGCAAGCAATACTAAATTGATCTATGAAAAAAATAGGGATAGTTAATGTGTCAAGAAAAAGAGGGAAACTATACTAGAACGTTCCTAGTTCCAACTAGTTGAAATTACCAAAAGATGCACAAACAGCAGGATTGAATGGATCTTAATAAAATATAAAACACCGCACATTACAAGCTTCATATTAATGGTGGAAATGGTGTTCAAAATAGTAGCCAAAAGTTGAACATAAACTATCAAAGAAACAAAATTTGAAAAATTGTAATTAAGCATATCTCTAACAATATCCTTAAGTAGTCTTGTCAGCTTTAGAAGCAGTGGCAGCAGCTTGCCCCCTAAGACGACCAGTCCTCCTGGCAGCAATGAGACCAACCTTCTGGCCAGGAGGAGCATCACG